>QWCN01000996.1_pt1 | contig 49560 bp, 35 predicted proteins | sample 1972711 | NCBI WGS metagenome assembly QWCN01 (sample SAMN09866707, study PRJNA288562) | Human gut metagenome isolate term1_stool, whole genome shotgun sequencing... | isolation source: gut | host: Homo sapiens | place: USA: California
GCATTCGCTCAGGGTTTTTCCGCAAAGATCGCACTTGTGATCCTTGTTTTCGTCTGCGCACTCACTCAGAGTCTTGCCGCAAAGATCGCACTTGTGATCCTTGTTGTTGTCGGCGCATTCGCTCAGCGTCTTGCCGCAGAGGTCACATTTGTGATCCTTGTTTTCGTCTGCGCACTCGCTGAGAGTTTTGCCGCAGAGGTCACACTTGTGATCCTTGTTGTTGTCGGCACACTCACTCAGTGTCTTGCCGCAAAGGTCACACTTGTGATCCTTGTTGTTGTCTGCACATTCGCTCAGGGTTTTGCCGCATACATCACACGTATGATTGTGATCGGCATCTGCGCACGAACTTATCACAGCGTGGCAGACATCGCATATATGGTCATGGTTGGCGTCCGTGTGGATGTGCTCCGCGACCGTAACAGTTACGTCGATATTCTCAATCGTATTGTAGTTTGCCGTGTCAGACGGGGTAAATCTCGCCTTGAAGGCGTGTGCTCCCTCGACACTCATGATCTCCGTGCCGTCCATCCAGCTCCAGCCTGCCGGGAGCGCCGTACTGGTTGAGAGTGCCTTGCCCTTATCGCCCGTAATTCCCGCAGGAAGCGTGTATGCCGGATCTGCTTTGCCTATCGTCAGTTCCTTTGTGAAGCTGCCGGTATACCCGCCCTTGCCCGCTACGGTCACGGTATACACGCCGGCGCCTAAGGGCTTCCCGCCGTCAAGACTGCCGATTCCGGCTGCCCCGAGCGTGTAGGTTACATCATAATCGGTGCCGCGCACAAGCGCACCGCCGAAGGCAGGTTCCTGTACCGCGCCTGTATAAACTTTGCCCGTCAGGTCGGTGACGGGAACAAGCGCCTCGGTAAAAGGTGTTGCGGCAACGGTCACGGTTGCCGGGAGCACGCTGAAGCGCTCGGTGCGTTCGGTGAAGTCGACGGAGAAGAATTCGAGATCCGTCAGCTCCGCTTTCAGTTCACCCGCGACGCCTGCCTTTACTTTGCACCGGAAGGTGGCAATCACGGTGTCCGTATCGCTCCTGTAATCCGTTGCGGACGCAATACCGGTGATGACGGGATCACCGCCCGCCGGCTCTGCAAAGGAAATATCGTCAAAGCCGAGTGTTGCCTGCAACCCCGCGTCCAGCACGCAGGAACCGGGTACCACGGTCAGCCCAGCCGGAAGCTTCAGCCTCATCTGGATCGAACCGAGGTCGGAAACGGGACCCATCGTGATGGTGAAGGTAATCACATCGCCAGCCGCCGCGGTGGTCTTATCCGCCGTTATCTTTATCTCAGTCGAGGTGTAGACCGTGGGAGGAGGTGTGGGCGCGCCGATATCAAAGGTCTGCGAGGTCGTTGCGATCTCGTAGTTTCCGCCCGCCTTGTCGGAGACGGTTATTCTGCCCGTTCCGATCGCGTCATTGTCGGTGATGCTCCGGCTGTACTCGGCAGAGGAAAGCACCTTGCCGCCGTCCTCTACGGTAAAGGTCGGTATGACCGGCGTACCCGTATAGGTGTATGTGCCGCTTACGCGGATAGTCGGCGTGATCGCTTTGCGCTGTATCGTCCATTCGACCGTCACCGGCGCACTTGTGCCGTCTGCCCAGCGTCCGCTCTTGGAGGTGATGCTTGCGGTATACTTGCCCGCATTTGTTCCGGTGTTGCCGGAGATCTGCATCGTCGCGCTGTCGAAGCCTGCGACGGTCACAGTCTGGCGCGAGCCGCTGTAGGTGTAGGTGCCGGTTACGCTTACCGCCGGCTTTTCCGGATGCGTTGTGGGAATCTCTTCCCAGATCGCGTACAGTGTTACATTATCCGATACGGTAATTGTTCCGCCTGCCGCGGTGGCAGTCCCGCTTGCCGTGGTTGCCCAGCCGATAAATCTTTTGCTATCCGGAGGCATAAACTTGCACGCGGGGAGCGTATATGCGCCCGCGGGGACATCGGTGACGTCCGCCATCGTGCCCGTCCCGCCGTTGGCGGCAAAGCTGACGGTGAAGGCAGTCGCGGGCGGCGTCGCGCCGCTGACCGTAACGGCTGCCTTGACGACAGAGAAGTTGGAGGTGATCTCCTCAAAGGTCTGGCAGGAGACGAATTCAAGCTCCGTCAGTCCCAGCTCCTGCACGCCTGTTGCATCTGCGTTGACGGTGCAGCGGAAGGTAGCTATCACGGTGTCCGCCGTGCTCGCGTAGTCCGCGGCGGAGGCGGCACCGTTGATGATGCACCGCCCGGTCGCGGCATTCTCCGTGAAGGAAATGTCGTCAAAGCCGAGCTTCGCCTTAAGCCCCGGAGCCAGCGCGCCGGAGCCTGAGACATAAGTCAGTCCCGCCGGAATATCCAGTACCATCTGGATTGATCCGAGGTCGGAAACAGCTCCCATTGTGATGGTATAGGTTATGGTGTCACCGGGGGAAGCAGTCGTTTTGTCCGCCGAAACAGTCAGCGCAGTAGACGCGACCGGCGCGGCATACACGGGTACTGCAACCGTCATCATGGAAAGAATCATGACAAGGCACAGTAATATAGATGTTATTTTTTGGTTCATAGACAATCTTCTCCTATTAGCTGTCAGCCTGTGGCTGTTAGCGTAGTATGGTTGTCTGCGGAAGCGTTTTCTGCGCCGCCGCCCTGTTCCGCGCAGGGCGGCGGCAGGGGTGCCGTTTTACCAGAGATGCTTTGTGCCCTTGACGTGCGCGTTGATACGCATCGCGTCGGCTGTAGTGACCTTGCCGTCCGTGCCGATGACGTCAGCGCATTTCAGTTCGTACTCCGTGAGCGTGACCGTGCCCTTGATGTAGGCGTTGACCTTCATGTAGTCCAGCGTGGTCACCTTGCCGTCGCCGTTGATGTCGCCGATGACGTGAACCTTCATGTTCTTCGTGACCGAGGTGGAGCCAACGGTGATCGTTTCCGAACGGGCAACGTGGTTCTTCTTGGAAACCGTCATGATATAGGTTCCCTCTGCCACGCTGTCAAACGTGTAGGTTGCGCTGTTGCCGTAGATCACCTTGGAGTAGGACGGCTTGCTGTCGCCCTTGCGGGTGAGCGTCACGGTCACGCTGTCGGTATCGTCCAGGAAGGTCGTGATTCTGCCCGATACGCTCCTGCCGGTTCCCGATGTCCAGCACGGGATGCGTACCTTGAAGCCGGTATAGTAGACCTTGTCGCCGACTGTCTTGGTCGCCAGCTCCCACGCGTCCGCGCCCAGCTCTATGCCGTCTATCACCACGCGGGCGTTCTGCGGGAGGTCGGTATGGAGTGACGCAAGGAGGAACCGCGGCTCGTACTGATAGGTGATGCAGTAGTAGTAAGTCGTGCCCTCGTTCAGCGGCTGACTGGCGGAGAGGACGGTTCCGTCCTCCTTCTCGATATGCTCATCCGCGATGGAGATGCCGTTCAGCGCGGCATCGGGGCGCAGGGTGAACATCTTGAAGCTGCCTGTCGCGCCGCCGGTCGGCAGGATCATGCCGGTGTGCAGCTCGTAATAGTCCGCACCCAGCGTGAATACCGCCGTGAGGCTGTCATCGCTGATGGTCACATAGGTATCCTTGCCGACATAGAGGCGGCAGGGCTCGGCGAAGCGGACGTTTGCATTGTCCTCCGCCGTCAGCGTGACAAGTCCGGAGTACACCGTGTTGGGAAGCGCGTTGCCCTTGGCGTCGAAGATGCCCGTATCCTCGCCCGCATCGAACATTCCGTTGCCGTTGCGGTCGATGAACCACTGGATCCCGGTGACCGACAGCTTTGTTTCGACGTTTCTTCCGGCGTCGTCGAGCTTATCCTTCCACACAACGGTGAAATCGTAGAGATCCGGCATCGGCTTGCCCGTGCGGACGTACTCCTGCGGACCCACGAGCATCAGGTGCTTGTCGTCTGCGCCGCCGTAAGGCTCCGGCTCGCCGACGGAGAAGTAATACTCCACGTCAATGCGGGAGCGACCGTAACTGTCGGTGAGCTCTGCAAACGGCATATAGTGACCGTTGACATAAACCTTCACGTCCGGCGCGAGCCTGAATTTGCTTTCAGCTTCGCCGAAGGAGCCGATTTTGAAGGCAAGCTTGTGCATATAGAGTCCGCCTTCGTATTTCTTCGTGGGTGGAAGCATGCCGATGCCGTCCTCACCGTAAACAAAGCAACTCGTATATTCAAGGGCGCCCGTGCTGTGCTGCTCGGAGGACGCGTCCTCATAGGGAACGCCGGAGCCGTTTATCGTTTCGTTCAGCTTGGAGGCATAGCTCCAGACAAGGTCAACCGCCGTGATGTTTTCAAGCCCGCCGAACTTGAGGTCCATGTACTGATAATGTTTATCGTCGAATTTCCATACGCGGTTGTCGCCCGCATACGGCTCGTTTGTCGTGATTTCGAGCGTGTCGATATAGGTTGTGCCGGGTTCATAGAGGAAGTCTGCATACCGCGTCAGAAGCAGATATGCGTTCCATGGGTTGCTGGTCGTGTCCGGATTGTAGCCGTAAACGCCGTAGGAGCTCGGATATGTCGCGCCGAATTTGCTCAGCTCGTACACGCTCTGACTGTTGTCAAAGCCGTTACAGCCTACCGTGTCGATATCCGGGAGATAATAATTGTGCATTACGTGGCGGAGATAGAAGGTGTTGCCCTCCGTGGGCTTGAACATATAGGTTATCTCCGGCGCGTCGTTGTATGCGATCACGCTCTCCCATACGTGCTCATAATAGGTTTTGAACTGCGAGGAAACCTTGAGCGTTTCCACCGTCAGGCAGGCTCGCGCTTTCTCGCCGGTCACCCATTCGCCGCCGTAGCTCCGCACCGCCGTGACGACGGGCAGAACATCGACAAACTTTTCGCCGATGTGGTCGGCAAGGTCGGGCGTCTGTATCTTGAATTCATAGATCGGCACGATAATATCGACATGGCATTCGTGCACCGAATTATCCTTGGCCCAGCGTGTGTAATAGGTAATGCGTGCCGTACCGGGCGCATGCGTCGTTACCAGACCGTAATCGGTAACCGTTGCGACCTCGGGATTGGAGCTTTTCCATCTATAATCGGTGATATCTGTGTACGTTGCGTCCTCCGGAACCCAGCTTCTCAGGAGGCTCAGCTTGTTGGAATACCCCATGATGTAAGTGCCGATTTCGCTTTCGTTCTTTGTCAGCACCGTGTCCGTACCGAAGATGAGCATTCTGTATCCGGTCGCGTGCTTTTCGTATTTCACCGTTATGGTGTTGGAATAGACCTCGTATTTCACGCCGCTGACGTAGCCGATTGCCACCACGCGGAACACATACTCTCCGGGAATCATGTTTTCCGCCGTTGCCCTGTTGAAGTATTGATCAAGGTTCCATACGCCGGTTTCGCTGGATTTGAGGTTGCTGTCCGTCGGACCTATGTCAATGCTGCCGTTACGATAATTGTAGGGCGATTCGATGACGTCAAGGCGATATCTTCTGAAGCCGCCCCAGTCGGCGACGCCCGTATTGCGGCTCGCGCGGATTGTCGTGCCCTTGCCGTATTCGGTTTCCGATTCACTTGAGGATATCGTCACCGTGCGGAGCGCGGCATAGTCCACGCCTTCCACGTTGAAGAAGCAGGTAGACCAATAGAACTGATGTCCCTTGCCGTCCGGTGAGAGGTATCTCACGCCGTAGCGGTAAATGCCGTTCCGGTCGGTGCAGAGCAGGCGCTGATAGGTTCTGCCCTCCTCCTTGACTTTTACGTCCTCAATCGAGAAGCGCGTGTCGCCGAAGGTGACATTTTCCCATGTGTTTCCGTCGAGATACTGCCAGATGATGTCATACTGATCGATCGGGGTGTTGTCATAGGGGTCGAGCCAGCCGCCGTCGTCCAGGTAATCCTGCAGCCCGTGGTTGAGCCATATCTTCTGTCCGTACTCTAATTTCGTGCTTCCCTCGCCCTGACTCTTCCATTTGTAGCCGGGAACCGTTCCGCCCTTGTTCTGAACCGTATACTTGATCTCGCCGGACGAGAACACCCTGCATTCCTTTTCAAAGGTTGCGATGGTCTTTGCGTTCAGGTTGTTGCTCTCGCGGAAGGTCAGCGTCACCTTGAGGAAAAGCGGTCCGGTTTTCCCCGTGACTATCGAATAGGGCGTTGTGCCGTCCATTTTAAACTCGTTTGCGAGCCAGTAGCCTACGGGCTGGGTGCTTGAATTTGTGCCCTCGTAGTACCTGTATGCATAGGAGACTCTTACCCTGTCGGAATAGCCCATATCCTTGATGCTCTTGACGCATTCGTCCGTGAGGGCGACATTATAGACCGTATGTCCGCCTGTCGTGGGCTTGTCGGAGATGGTCACCTTGTAATCGAAGTCTATCTTGCGCGATTCAAAGTCCGTCGCCGTGAAGTACCAGTCCTGAATGCCCTCATATGCCATGTGGTACCGGTTGTTCCATGCCTCGGACACCAGCACGCGGATGTAGTATTTCGCGCCTATCTCATATCTCGGCCATGCGTTTGTCGTGGAGTCGCGCAGGTCGCGGAGATTGAGCCGCGGCTTTTCGCTGTAATGCTCGGCGATGGGCGTGCTTTCGCCGACCTTATAGAGATAGAACATATAGAACAGGCGACACCAGCTGTTCGGGTTGTAATCGTTTTCCAAAACGCTTGCGTTCTTGCCCCAGTAGGACTGATAGCCTACGTTTATGACAAACGCATCGTTTGGATGATAGTACGTCGTGTCATAGCCGGGAGCGGCTTCCAGCGTGATTCTCTTGCTCGGTCTCGATACGCCGTCGGTTGGCATGCTCACTTTTACTTCGTCTAAATAGAGCGTGTCGCCGCCGCCGATGGTCGTATAGCCCATGTTGACCGAGCTGTTTGGATTGAAACCGTCAAAAATGGCGATTTTGCCGGGCTTCATGTCCAGGTAAGCGCCGTATTTTTCATCGTAATGAAAATTATGAATCAATTCCACGTCTATGACGCGCGCGTTGAATCTGCCGCCGTTGACGGTGATCTTGCCGTGCTCCAGCGCGTCTGCAAGGCGCAAACCTCTCCATCCTTTTTGCCATGCTCTGCTCTCATATCCGCCGGAATAAACGTCGGCGCCGCCGGCACCCTCGATATATCCGTCGTTTATCAAAACGGTGGAGCCGGGTCTGCCCTCGATGGCGGCAAAATGCATTCCTCTGCCGTAGACGTCGCCGCCGTTCAGCTCAAAATAGCCGCCGTTCTCAACCGTGACGCCGCTTCCCTGAAGCTGCAGGCGCATATTTCCGGTATACGGGAGTTTAAGTGCATCAATGCCCCGGCTATTAACCTTTCTTACGTTGGAGTAGTACAGCTTCTTTGAAGCACCGGTGCTGATCTCGCCGCCGTACATCGTAAAGCGACCCTTTACGGATATGATATTGCGGTAGGGCATTTCCGATACATACATCGGCTGACCGAAGAATATCTTTCCGTTTTTGCCGGTGGAATTATAGAGATAGAAGCTCGCGTCCTCCGTCACCGTCATCAGATAGTAGAGGTACTTCGCATTTTCGTTGGTAGCATCCTTATCTGTATATATTCCCGAATATCCCACACCGGTGTGCTCATAGGAGATATTGTAGCCGTTCATATCCAGGTGCTTGACGCCCTTTATCTGAATGCCGCGCGTCTTGCCCCATATGGGCAGGTCGTTTTTATCGTAAATGTCGATATGTCCCACCAGTTTTATGTAGTATTCGTGGGGAGAGGTCAGCAGCGTGATCAGCTTTTTCATGCGATCCTCGTGCTTTTTCTCTCTGCCGACTTCGACCCATGTCGGCTCTGCCGCCGCCGCTCTGCGCGGGGTGGCTGCTATGGCGGCACTGCCTGCTGCCGCCACGCTCGCGGCAGGCTCGCCCGCGGCAGGCTCGCCCGCGTCCGCCGCCTGCGCCCGGATCATCACCGTGCCAAGCTCCGCAAACGGCATGACGCCCAGCAGCATGACCAGCGTCAGGAGCAGAGCCAGCGTTTTCCGTAGCGTACTTTGCGTTCTGTTCATGTTGTGTTCTCTCCTTTTTCTGTTGTTGGGTTTGGTTTGTCCGCCGGCAGCCTCCTGCCGCAGACATGGCAGTAGCGCGCGCCCGGTCTTGCGACCGTGCGGCATCCCGGACACACGGTGTGCCGCGAAAGGTACAGCTCATAGAGCGTCCTGTCCGGCAGGGGAGCGTGACAGCCGCGGCACCGCGGCTCACCCGGTGCGGCGAGCTGTCCGCATTCCGGGCAGACGCGCAGCTGCTTCATGCACGTCTCGCCGAAGCCGAGCCTTGCGCGGTCGTCCTCCTGCAGTACCGCCTCATGCATCCGCCGCTCCCCCCTCTCCCCGCAGGTCCGCGCCGCAGGCGGAGCAGACCGCGTCGTCCTTCCGCGTTTTCGCCCCGCAGGCGGGGCAGAAAACAATCCGGGCTGTCCACGGCGCACAGTCCACGCATTGCAGGCTGTCCACGTTGTACATCGCGTTGATCACCCACCTGCCGCATCTGCCGCACCGGTTGAACTGCCGCCTGCCCTCGCTTTCCCATGCCGCCGCCAGCGCGTCCTCCGGTCTTTCGCCGCGATATACCTCCGTGGCGCATCCCAGTGCGCCGGATGCATCGCAGTAAAAGCGGAAGCGCCAGCCGCCCGCGTCCTGGATGACCTGATACTTCGCCGTCGTCCTGCTCTCCATCTGTGCCGCGTCCCTCCTTTTTTTCGGTTTTCGGGGGGTAAAAAAATCCGGTTCCCGCCGCTTTTGCTCTTGCTTTATTCCCGGCTCTGTGCTATAATGGGAATCGGGTACCGTAGGAAAAGTCGATCCGCCCTCGCTCCGGCAGGGGGATCTACACGTACATTATACTTATTTTTACGGATTTGTCCCCACACTTTTTGAGCAAAAGGGTGGGAAAAACTCAAAAAATTTTCGCTTTCTCCCACCCTTTTTTCAAAAAAGGGTGGGGAGAAGCCAAAAAACCACAACGTGCTGTCCCAAAGGAGGCGTCCGAAATGAAGAAAGTGCTTGCCGTCCTGCTCGCCGCGATCTTTGCTCTGTCCTGCCTTTCCGGCTGTCGGGAGCAGCCCCTGCTTGATCCGCATGATCCCGTCGTGCTGACGCTGTGGCACACCTACGGCGAGCAAGCCGACTCGCCCATGAACAGGCTGATCGACAGATTCAATTCCACCGTGGGCATGGAGCGCGGCGTCGTCATCCGCACCACGCTGATAACCGTCGCCGCCAAGATAAGCGACCGCCTTGCCGAGGCGCAGGACGGCACGCCGGGCGCGGTGCCGCTCCCGGATCTGTTCTTCTGCCACAACAACGACGCGGCAGGGTTCGGCGTGGACAGGCTGCTGGACTGGAACGACTATTTCACCGGGGCGGAGACCGCCGCCTTTGTTCCCGATTTCCTTGCTGACGGCATGGTGGACGGGCGGCTCGCGGTACTGCCCGTGTCCAAATCCACGCACGTGCTGTACCTCAGCGGCGGCGAATTTGACCGCTTTTCCGCGGCGACCGGCGTAACCCAGGAGAGCCTGAACACATGGGACGGGTTCTTTTCCGCGGCGGAGAAATACTATACATACTCCGGCGGAAAGCCCTTCTGCGCCCTTGACTATCTGCTCCGCGCGGTGGAGCTGTACGCCGTGTCGGCGGGCGCGGACGCCTCCGCCTTCTACAGGGACGGCTGGTATGACTTCTCGGATGCTTCCCTGAAGGCGGCGTACCTGCGCTTTGCCGAGGCTATCGCCAAGGGGCATATCGTGGTTGCCGACCAGTATTCCAACACGCAGGTGATGACGGGCGAGACGCCCGCCGGCATGGGTTCGTCGGCTGGCATCCTGTACTATAACGACACCGTGACCTATCCGGACAACACCTCCGAGCCGATGAGGCTCCGGGTTTGCCCCATGCCGTATGTGGACAGCGCACGCCGGGTGGACACGCAGGCGGGCGTAGGGCTTTGCGCCGTGAAGTCCGATGAGCGGAAAGCCGAGGCGGCTTCCGTCTTTGCCCACTGGCTCACGGAGGGCGGGCGAAATCTGGATTTCGCCGCCGAGACGGGCTATATGCCCGTGACCGCCGATGCGTACGCTGGGCTTGACACGTACACCTTCCGCGATGACGGCTACCGCAATCTCTACACCGCGCTGAATACGGTCAAAAGCGGGTATACGCTCCTGCGCGAGCCGTCCTATGCGGGCTACTACGGCAGGGTGAACGGGCTGTATGCCGAGATCCGCAAGGTGCAGTCTGCCTTCCCGGCGCGGATACAGGGCGGGGAGAGCGCCGCCGCGCTTGCCGCGGAGCTGTGGGAGCTTTTCCGCACGGTGAAATAAGGGGGGGATCGGCTTGAACAGACTTTCCTTCCGCCTGCCGCGACGAAGCATGAAGACAAAGCTGTTTCTGTATATGCTTGTCCCCGTCATTCTGATCCTTGTCCTGCTTGCCTCCTGCCTGTCGCTGTTCGATCGGTTCAAAACGCCGAAGGACACGCTCGCGGAGCGGCTGGATATGCAGGCGATGAGCTTTGAGCAGCAGTTGCTTTCACACCGGAACAGCCTGATTACGGTCGGCGCATACCTGTCCGGGGACGCCGCGACGCTGATTGAAGCCTACCTCGCGGACGCAGGCATTTCCTTTGACGAGCTGTCGGACGGCGCACGGCTTGCCGACCTGCAGGAGCGCATCATCGAACCGCTCCGGCAGTATCTTTTGCAGGCGGAGTGCTCGGGCGCATTTGTCCTGCTCAACGCCACGGCGGGTAAGAACGCCGCCGAGCCGACGCGCAGCGGGCTGTACCTGCAGGTGAACGGCTACGAAGCCGACCGCCGCGAAATAATCCTTTATCGCGGGATACCCTCTGTCGGTAAGGCGCACGGCATCATGCCGCACCGGAAATGGCGGCTGGAAGCGCAACGGAACGTCATCCGGGGCTGGGACGACAGTCGCAGTCACAGTCACAGCGATCCCGCCCGGATGCCGGCGCACACCTACCGCTTCACCGAGATATTTACCCTGCCCGGGATGTCCGAGAAGGCGATGCTGCTCATGCTCCCCATACGGGGCAGTGACGGGAAAGCCCTCGGTGTATGCGGCTTTGAGGTGTCCGAGAGCTGCTTTGCGCGTCTGCACGGCCAGACCACCAAGCTTTCGCATTTCACGGGGCTTCTGACGTATGACGACGACAGCCACATGGACGGCGACAGTATCACCTCGTTTTTCTCCTGCGGCGCGGATGACGGGTATTACCGTGCGCCCGGCGGCGTGCTTGCCGTCTCGGATTTCGGCGACGGGATCCTGAAACTGACGGGCGAAGACAACACCTATCTCGGCATGAAGCGCTCCTACAATGACGCACGCACGGGCGGGAGCTTTGCGACGTTCGTCATGACAAACAAAAGCGACTACGACAGCGCGGCATTGGACACCATTGTCAAGAACCTGCTGTTGATCGCCCTGCTTACGGCACTGTCCATCGCTTTCTGCGTCTTTTTCAGCAGGAGCTATCTTGCCCCCGTGCTGAAGTCGCTGGAGCAGCTGAAAAGGGACGAGCAACGTGCCCATCGCGGCGCGCCTGTTGAGATAGATGACCTGCTTGCTTTTCTTGCCGAGAAGGACAGAAACAAGCAATCGGTCATCGACGGACTCAAGCTTGAGATGAAGGAGGCAAACGAGGAGCTTTCCAGGATACAAAAAGAAAAAACACGTATTCAGGAAGAATACGTGCGTGCCAAAACGCAGATCACCCGGCTGACTTCATCCTCTGCGCAGGAGGTTGATCCGGAAGGGTATGCTCATTTTACAGCCAATCTCTGCAAGCTGACGCCGAGGGAACGGGAGATTTTCGACCTGTACCTGGGCGGCAGGAACGGCAAGGAAATCCGTGACGTCCTCTGCATCAGCGAAAACACGCTGAAATACCACAACAAGCACATTTACGAGACGCTGAATGTATCCTCGCGGAAGGAGCTTTTGCACTATGCCGCGATGCTGGAAAAGGAAGCTGTGCAGGTCGGCGGGGAGGCTTGAATGCAGCTGCAGTTGCAGTCCGGGGCACCGGGAAGGGAACCGATAAGAACGGCAAAGAAAAGAAACCGGCACCGCCGCACATTGCGGAACGGGTGCCGGTTTCTGCAGGAAAAGCACGCCGGGTAAAGATTACGCGCGCGTGACCTTTCCGGAGCGCAGGCAGCGAGAGCAAACCGCCACGGTCTTCGGAGTACCGTCCACGATCGCCTTTACCTTACGAATATTGGGCTTCCAGGTACGATTGGTCTTCCGGTTGGAATGGGACACATTCTGCCCGTACACTACACCCTTTCCGCAGATACTGCACTTTGCCATACTTGACACCTCCTTACTGTGGTTTCGGGCCTGTCAGGTCATGACACGCCTGCAATCATAAGACAACAGCCTGTATTATACCACAACTTCGGAGAAAACGCAAGAGTTTTTTCAAATATTTTTGCTTTTTTATGTTGGCAGTGCAGCTCTGTTATCCAAGGCTGCGGAGCGTAATGCCTCCGAAGCATCGCGGGCGCGCTTTTCATCGCCGGAGAAAGTCTGAAAATATATTATCAGGCAGGAAGTTTTGTGCCTTGACAAGTCGGAGCGACTGCCACCGAACAGACGGTACAGAAGTGTCATTCTGTATCGCAATCGCTTACTTCATATACCTTTCGCACATCGGCACGTCTGCCCCAAATCAGAAGCCAGCAGGCAAGCATGGCAACAGTTCCGCCTATCGTGATACATAGGCGATAGTCGGCAATTTCTCCGAGAAATCCCATCAGCAAAGAGAAAATGCTTGCGCCGGCGGTTAACATCACTCCGTTGAATGCATTGATGCGTGAGCGCAGCTTTTCCGGAATATAGCGTTGCACGGCGGCATTCCGCATAATTGCACTGTTACTGCCCAGAAATCCGCATATCCCGCGGTTGACCAGCATAAGCGGATAAGGAAGCCAGAGCAGGCACATATCCATTGCTTCATAAATCTGATAGACAAAAAATGCGAAGCCGTATCTCTTTTTCTCGGGAATGCTGATTCGGTATTGCATTGCGCTGCCGATTGACCGTCCGACGAATTCCACCACGGAAAATGCGGAATACATGGCAGCGGTGAATCCCGGGAATGTGCGGAAAAATGCCACCAAAATAGGGGAAAAGCCGCTGGCAACGCCGTTGGTTACAGCCATATATCCGTAGATACTGCGCAGACCGCGCTCTTTTTTCAAATACTGCACAGCTTCCCGTATGTCATTGCCCCACGCCCTGAGCGAATATGGCTCGCGGTGCTTGCGCTCGGTTTCGTCCAGACGGATAAAGCTCTCCGTGACAGCCGCCGCCAGTGAGAATCCGCTTTGCGCGATCAGGATCCACGCAACGCCGAGCGTATCAAGCAGAATCGCTGCCAGCGGCGTCATGATGACCTTCAGCACCGGATAGAGCATGGAGGACACCGCGTATCCTTTTTGCTCGGCACCTTCCGGAATCAGCTCCGGATAAATGCTGGTGAACGCCAATTCGTCTACTGCGCCAAGGCAAGCCAACAGCAAAGAAACCGCCAGATAGCCCACATAGGAAAAGTCAAAAAACAGCAGCCATATACCCATTCCGGCAAGCAAAACTGCATTTGCGGCATCGCCCGCCACCAAAAACGATTTGCGGGGGAGCCGGTCCATAAACGGCGCAATCAAAACAGGGAGCAAAAGGTACGGCAGAAGCTGGATCGCTACGATCAGCGCGGACGCCAGTGTGCTGCCGGTTTCATCAAACACCAGGAAAGCCAGCGCAAAGCCGCCGGCGATTGCGCCCAATGTACCGATGGCAGATGCAAAAATCACCAAGCGGAAGTTTCGCGTCCAAAGTTTTACTGTTTTCATATATCTCACCTCCGCACATAGTATAGCACATCGGTGAGGTAAATGAAAGTTCGTGTATTTGGGAAAATTACTTCGGAAAAACGGGCTTATATGCCGCTTACAGGGACTTTCCGGGAAACTCTTCCAACAGCTCGCAGGCTTTTTTGTATTGCCTTGTCGCTTTATACCACTCCAGCATCCAAGGCAGGTGGAAAATCGCAAAGCCGGAGGGCAGCTCGTTCCGGATGCGCGCAAAGCTGTCTGAAAGAAGCAAACCGTATTCATCGCGGGAAAGGTAGTCGGGGTGTTCCAGCCGATACCGCACCAGCCGCAGAAGCTGTAACACGAGGGAATGCTCCGGCTCGCTGACACCCATGTCTTCAGCCCGGCTCAGGGCACAAAGAGCTTCCTCCCGCCGTCCGGTCTTTTCACAGCAGATAGCCAGCTTGTGCAGGGACAGCAGAGTGGGTTGCTCCTGCTCCGAGAACCACGCGTATGCCTCCTCGTAGCGTCCGGTTTCAATCCACGCCGACGCCGTGTTGTAGCCGATAGCCTGCAGGGCTGTTTGGTCTTGCAGATCCTCCGCCAGCCGCTTTCCAACCTGGTAGTGACGCTCCATATTGGGAAGATCCTGCCGATTGCAATAGGCACTGCCGAGGAAAAGCTTTGCCTCCAGCATAATCCTTGCGGCGCCGTCCCTGCCTGCCATGTCAAAGGCGGTCTGCAAACGGTCCACGGCGGCGGAATAGTTGCCGGTGTTATAGTCGGCAATGCCCAGCGACAGGAAAGTATATGCGTTCGGCATGAGGCGCACTGCCTCATCCGCCCGTCCCTGCAAAATTCGTTGCAATGCCAACTGCCGTGTGTCCATGCAGGGCTCCAGAGCGCCATCCAGGGGTGCTTCGGACGAAAGCAATGCCAAATCCAGCCACGCCGGGACTGCCCGATAGCATTCTATATCCTTGCCCCACAACAGCTCGTTCAGCTTTGCGTGTCTGCCGTCAAGCAACAGTTCCCAGCCTTGATTGGCGAGTTCGGCGGCTTCCTGCTCTGTTTTTTTGTCACATTTCAAATCCAGCCGCTCCATGAGCAACTGTAAAATCTCCTCCGACGGCTCTGCCTTGCCGGTTTCGATTTTTGACAAATACGAAACTGCGCAAATTCCTTTGCACAATCCCGCCTGACTCCAATTCCGCTGTATCCGGGTGCGGTAAATGAGATAGCCTTGGTAATTCATGCGCCTACCCCCTCGTTTTCAGTTCGCCAAGTCCGAGCTTGCGTTTCTTATTATAGCATAGATCTTCCCGCTTTTCAACCGCACTCCCCATACCTTTATTTACAAATTGTTTTTGAATGGTGACGGATAAAAACAGCCGCACCCGAAAGTGCGGCTGGGAAATCTTAGTTTTCTTCGTGCTGGCACTGGTCAGCAACTACAACTGCTGCGATGCCAAAAAATGTAGGATACAGAGAAACATAGTAAAGAACATTGTCTAAAATGTCATTCTTGAAAACAAAGTGCAAAATCATTCTTGGAATATGAATAAACAATAAGACGGCAAAAATTTTCAGCAAAGCTTTAGCAAAATCAGACCAAGGTTTTTTTGCGGTTAAATAATATTTCAACCAAAAAAATACAGTTATAAGCTGAATTATCGGGATGAATTTTAAAATCTTTTGCTTTTTTAATGTCATATTCCCTTTTTCTTTCGTGAATATTACGAGTTGCTTGGCCGTTTACCATGAACCCGGTGCAGCAGTTACTGCTCCTCGACAGCTGTCTGAACGATGGAGATGGTCAGATTGCCGTTGAGCACCCGCAGCTCGTCCAGGAACTGCTTTTCCTGCCTGTCATCCTTCATGACGATGCGGTAGTCCAACCGCACGAGCGTGCCGTAATCCTCGGTGCGGATGCGGTTCAGATGATAGCCGCGGCAGTACTTTTTCAGCACGTTGTCAAATACGCCGGTATAGTCCAGGGATTCCGGAACAAGGATGCGAAGCTGCTTGCCCTTGCCGCCGAGCCGATCCAGACCGATCAGCGACAGGATGACAAGCAGGAGCAGGATAGCTCCGACCGCCAGTGCGCCGAAGCCGATGAACCCGATGCCGCAAGCCATACCGGATGCCAACGAGAGGAAAAAGTAGATAAGATCGCGCGGATCCTCTACCGTGTTGCGGAAGCGCACCAGCGCGAGACCGCCGCCGATGGAGATGGCGCGGGCGATGTTGCTGCCAATGCACAGTACGATGATAGAAACGATAGGACCAAGCATCAGCATGGTCATGGCGATGGAGGGACGCCAGCCCGTGCGGCGATGCGTGAACATATATACCAGCATCAGCGCCACGGCAAGCCCCAGGGAACTGCCCACGATAGTCAGTGCACGCCCCAGCGTGATGGGGCTGATATCGACGGTTTTCAGAATGTAATCCATGATCATTAACTCCTTGTCGGTGCGCGGTCAGTGCAGCAGCCGCAGCACGTGTTCTTCTTCCGGGTGTGCCTCACGGGCACGTTCGTAGGAATACAGCTTGAAATTGGTTCCAACCTTGGAGAAGGTGTGGAAGGAAAGCCCGAAATCACTCATAATCCGGCAGAACCACAGTGGTACCGCACCGGAAAACTTGACCTCGATCAGAGTTTTTCCGGGGGACAGAGCAGGATCCCCGTATCGCCCCAGCGCAAGATCCAGATCGTACCGCCGGGTCAGAATGTTGCTGTCAAAGGTCACGCGGAAGCTCGGGTCGTCCCGCCCGAAAAAGGCATTCCGCGCGTAGCTGACGTATATTTTCGGATAAACTGTGTTGTGGGCGCGGTAGTAGTCGATCTCCCGCAGTACCTGCTCGTCGATGTATGTCAGTCCCTCCGGATGCTGTCCGGTTTCTAGGTAGGCGAGTACATCCCGGTAGGGAATCTTGGCGCGGCGCTTGGTGCCGACGCCGGCGCATTTCTTCTTCAGCTCCAGAAACACTTTCGTGTCCGCGTCCGGTACGCCGTAGCTTCTGAGACGCAACTTCTCCTTGTACCATGGCAGCGACACCGAGGTGCGTATGACTTCATCCGCGTCGTCATCAAAGTATAGGTTGCAGATCATGTATGGCTTCCCGTCCACATTGAAGGGATCCGGCGTCATGTACTCCTCCATGCACGCCTGCAGAGCGGGTATCATCTCTGTGGAGACTGTCATTTTTTTCTCCATGCGTTTGAATGTGTTGCCTGCCACAAGCCTGCCTCCTTTCGCTCCGGACGTTGCGCGCGGTATATCGGTATATTCCGCGCCTGGTAGAACCCGTACATTATACATCCTGTTTGTGAAAAATGTATGAACAATCCGGTAACTTTAGGGAAATTCACACAGATTTTCCGGCGGAAACGGAAAGCGGATTGTTTTTTTATCCGAAGACTGCCCGCCGTGCCGGAATTTGCATGAGAATGTGCCTGCGCGGCGGCGCACACTACTTCCCGGGGACTTCTGAAAATTCCGCTCACGGCGAATCGGCGGCGACTTTCCCGCGATCTGCCGAAAACTGCGGGACGGAGTATGCGGAAGAGTCCTTTAGCGAAAGGAGTTGGTGTGCGATGCATGCTACACGTAGGATACGGAACACAGGGGGCTGGAAAGCCGCACGGATGCTCCGGGCGGCGGCGCTTCTGCTGGCACTCTGCCTGTCCGGCGGCGTGGCTCTGCGGACGGGCGCGACAGGGGAAACCTACAACTGGTACTGCGCCCATGTGCGGGGGCATATGCAACCGCGCGCGGACGGGCGGTTTGCCTTCATCCGCGACTGCGGCGGCTTTTATATCGACGACCGCCCGGAGCATACGGCGGCGGACGGTGCGGACAAGGTGGTCTATCTCACATTTGATGCGGGCTACGAGAACGGAAACGTGGCGCGGGTTCTGGACGCGCTGGCGCAGGCGGACGCTGCGGGGGCGTTCTTTGTGCTGGGCAATCTGGCGCGGCAGAATCCCGACCTTATCCGCCGGATGGCGGCGGAGGGACATCTGGTGTGCAATCATTCGTATGCGCACCGGGATATGACTTCGTGGAGCGCCGATGAGGTAGCGGCGGAACTGACGCGGCTGGAGGACGCCTGCCGGGAGGCGGGTGTGGAGACTGCGAAATTCTTCCGCCCGCCGGAGGGGCGCTTCAGCGAATCCCTGCTCCGGGCAGTCATGGCACAGGGTTACCGGACGGTGTTCTGGAGCTTCGGCTATGCCGACTGGGACAACGACCGACAGCCTTCCCCGGCGGCTGCCAAGGCGAAGATACTCGACAATCTCCACAACGGCGCGGTCATCCTGCTGCACCCCACCTCGGCGACCAATGCAGAGGTGCTTCCGGCACTGCTCGCGGAGATACGGGCGCAGGGATACCGCTTCGGGACGCTGTATGAACTGACCGGTGTGCCGGAACCGGACGCTCCGGCATCCGATGCGGAGGGGACGGATGGGTAGGCGGGGCAGGGCATCCGCCTGCCCCCGGAGCCGGACGGGACAGGTGATCTGGCTGGCGGCGGCACTGTTGCTTTTGGCAGTCGCGGTGCTGGCGCTGTGGCTGTATGAGACGAACGGTGCGCCGGACGGGCAGTCAGCAGAGACCCGACAGGTTCCCCCGATCCCGCCTGCCGGCGGCGAGGGGCTGCCGCCGGCGGTACGGAATGGGCAGGCGGTCGTGCAGACGGTCGCGGACACCGCCGCCGTGGTCAGCACAACCGCCCCGACGGATGCCGATGACGGCAATATCGTATACTACCGCCGCCGAAACGATCGCATGGAGATAGCCCTCAGCTTCGATGACGGCCCCCACCCGACGTACACGCAGGAGATCCTGTCCATCCTGGCGGAGTACGGTGTGCCGGCGACCTTTTTCATGGTCGGCGAGAATGTGCTGTACTATCCGGAGGCGGCGGAAGCCGTGCTGGCGGCGGGGCACGAGATCGGCAACCACAGCTACGATCACCGGCGGCTGACAAAGCTGAACGAAGCAGGCGTGCGCAGTCAGGTGTCGCGCTGTGAGGAGGCGCTGGCGTCGCTGGGGGAGTATCGCCCGCACCTTTTGCGCCCGCCGGAGGGAGCTATGAACGCGACGGTGCGCCGCGTGGCGCGTGCGGAGGGGTACCGCCTGATCCTCTGGGACATCGACACCCGCGACTGGGCACACACGCCGCCCGATACCATCACCCGCAACGTGCTGGAGTCGGTGCAGGCAGGCGATATCATCCTCATGCACGATTATATCGGTCACGACAGCCCGACACCCGCCGCTCTGCGCCGGCTCATTCCCGCACTTCTGGAGCGGGGGTACCGTTTCGTGACGGTCAGCCGCCTGATCGACGGCTGACGGGGGCTGTCAGACCTTGTCGGACGGATGTGAATTTTTTGTAAAAGGTGCGGAGTACGATGCCATTCCTCCTGAGTATGTGATATAATAGGGATGTTTGACGCTCGTAAGAGGTCGGGACGATTGCGATACGGCGTCACGGCGGAAACCGTGTGCCCCTGCTTTATGCATACAAAGGAGCGGCTTGTGACAGAAATACTTGAGTCGGTTGGCGCATTTTTTCGCGCCAATATATGGACCCCCGTGTCCTCCATGACCTGGAAGGACGGATTGGATATCCTCCTTCTGGCGGTTCTGTTTTATTTTTTATATTCCTTCGTCAGCGTCCGGCGCGCGGGTAAGCTGCTCTTCGGGTTGGCGACCGTGGTGGTGCTGTACGTGGTGACCGGTTGGCTGGATCTGCGCGCCGCGCACTGGCTGCTGTCCGCGGTGGCGTCCTTCGGCGTTATCGTGCTGGTCGTGATCTTTCAGCCCGAGATACGGGACGCGCTGGATAAGCTCGGCTCTACCGTGTTTGACCTGCGTTCCGGCGGGCGCAGCGGTCATGCCGCCCTGACCAACACCATCAACGAGGTCGTGGAGGCGGCGTGCCAGATTGCGCAGCAGGAAAAGGACGGCGCCCTCATCATTTTAGAAGGCTCTACCCGATTGGGGGAGTTTGAAAAGAGCGGTATCGCGCTGGATGCCCGCGTTTCCTCCAGCCTGCTGACCAATATCTTCGTGGATCGCTCCCCGCTGCACGACGGCGCCGTTATCATCCGCGGCGACCGGATTGTGGCGGCGGGCTGTAAACTGCCGCTTTCCACAACGGATAAGACCGGACTGCGCCTCGGCACCCGGCACCGGGCGGCGCTGGGTATTACGGAGCTGAGCGACTGCGTGGTGGTCGTGGTGTCCGAGGAACGGCATGTCATTTCGGTGGCGAACAACGGATGCCTCAAGCGGGACTATAACAAGTCCATGGCGGATTTTGCCACGGGTGAAAAGGAGATACAGAACCGCTTGCGGGCAGACCTGTTCCTGCTGATGACCGGCTCGGCTGACCCCACCGCCGATACGGGCAGTAAGGACAGTGACAGGCACCGGAAGAAATACCGCGTCCGGAGCACGCCTGATGCGGGCGATGTTCCCGAGGTTCCTGCGGACGCTGACGAGCCGGACGTACAGGACGGATCGGAAAACGGCGGGGAAGACGTGACGTCGAGAAAGGCTTGAACGATATGGCAAAATATGAGATCAGACAGGACGACCGCAACCGGCGCCGCGTCCGGATCAGCCGTAAAAGGCTGGAGCTGCACTGGCCCGCAATGGCTGTCTGCCTGCTGTTGGCGGTGCTTCTGTGGCTGTATGTCGTCAACGGAGGACTGCGGCAGGGACACCGTGAACCGCCCGTTACGGAGTCCGGGGCGGCGGAGAACACCGTGCCTGCTCCGGATACGGCATCCGTGCAGACTGCATGCGTGCAGACTGCATGCGTGCAGACAGCATGCGTGCTGTAGGGAACGGTATGGAAACAATCACATACAGAGAAGCCGTGCTTGAGGGGATTTCGGTTCCGGTCGGTACGCCGGAGCCGGATATCCTTGCCCGCGCGGCGGAGAAAATGAAGCGGAGCGGCACCGATGTCCGTTCGCTTCATTTTCGGCTTTATAAAAAGTCGGTAGACGCGCGCCACCGGGAGGATATCCGCCTGGTCTGCTCCGTGCTGTGCCGTGCGGCAGACGACGCACCCGGCTTTTTGCCGGAACAGCTGGCGCGGCTGGGTGCCAAACCCTATGCGCCCGGACGGCTGGAATTGGGGCGGGGCGAGTTGCCCCTTGCCGCACGTCCCCTGGTAGTGGGGATGGGACCGGCGGGGCTGTTCTGCGCCCTTCTGCTTGCCCGGCAGGGGTACGCTCCGCTGCTCATCGACCGGGGCGACGCCATCCCGGAGCGCACGGCTGCGGTGGCGCGCTTCACGCAGGACGGCGAGCTGGACACCGAATCCAATATTCAGTTCGGCGCGGGCGGCGCGGGAACCTTTTCGGACGGCAAGCTGCTGACCCGGATCAATGATGCACGGTGCGCTTTCGTACTGGAGACCTTCCGTGCGCTGGGAGCGCCGGAGGATATCACGCTCAAGGCAAAGCCGCACGTCGGTACCGATGTACTGCGCGGGGTTGTTACCCGGATGCTGGACGAAATACGCGCCGCAGGCGGCGAAATGCTTTTCCGCTGCCGCATGGATGGCTTTACACGCCAGCCGGACGGGAGCTGGACGGTACACACGACGCGCGGGGACATCTCCGCCGGAGTCGTGGTGCTGGCGCCGGGGCACAGCGCGCGCGATACCTACGGGATGCTGATCGAACGCGGCTCCGAGGTCGTCGCCAAGCCCATATCGGTGGGCGTGCGTATCGAGCATCGGCGCGAGGACATCGACCGGCTGTTCTACGGAAAAATGGCAGGACATCCCGACCTCGGTGCGGCGGAGTATTCCTTCTCGGACACTGCGGGAGAGCACGGCGTGTATACGTTCTGTATGTGCCCGGGTGGGCAGGTGGTCGCGGCGGCGTCGGAGCGCGGCACGGTCGTGGTCAACGGCATGAGCTGTCGGGCACGTGACGGTGTCAACTCCAACGCGGCGATCGCCGTTTCGGTACAGACGTCGGATTATGAACCGGTTGACGGAAGCCTTGCGCTGGGTGCCATCGCGTTCCAGCGCCGCATAGAGTCCGCCGCCTTCCGCGCGGGTGGCGATCATTACGACGTTCCGGTCGAAACGGTCGGAGATTTTCTTGCCGGAGACAGACCGGTACATATGCCCGGACGGGTACAGCCCGGATACCGGGGCGGCGAGCACTTCCGGCTCGCGCGCATGGGGGATGTTCTGCCCGATTTCGCCTGCCGGAATCTTGCGCGCGGACTGCGCGCCTTTGACCGTAAGCGCCCCGGCTACGCCATGCCGGAAGCAATCCTGTCCGCCGCCGAGACGCGGACATCCGCGCCCGTGCGCATCCTGCGCGGGGAGGATTTCTGTGCGATCGGACAGCCGGGGCTGTATCCCTGCGGGGAGGGCGCCGGATATGCCGGAGGCATCACCAGTGCCGCCGTGGACGGCATCCGCGTGGCGGAAGCCATCTGTGCGCGGTACGCCCCGGTGCACTGAGGGGATTACCTCCCGGCGCGCCGCGCAGAATCCTATCACAGCCTTTCAGAGGTGCCCCTAAACCGACACGCGAAGACCGGGACGCTGTTCTTCCCAGCCCGATGCGATGAATCAAGGAAAGGAAACAGCCATGCCCGAAACAAGTTCCGCAAACGCCGCTCTGCCCCGCCGGGCAAGGATATGGTCTCTCCGTTGGCAGGAGGGAGACTCCGAACGGGAGTCCGCCGCCCGCAGTTTGGAGCTGGCGCTGGGCATCCGTCCGCTGACCGCCCGTCTGCTCTGCAACCGCGGCTACGATGATCCCGCCGCTGCTGCCACCTTCCTCAGCCACGGCGGTATGCAGCCGCATGATCCCTTCCTGCTGACCGATATGCAGCCCGCCGTTTCGCGCGTACTGGCAGCCGTCCGGGACGGGGAGACGGTTGCGGTGTACGGCGACTATGACGTGGACGGTGTGACCTCCGTCACCTGCCTGTACCTCTACCTGCGCGGACTGGGCGTTCCGGTCGTCCGGTACATCCCCAACCGTCTGCGCGAGGGATACGGAATGTCCCGGACCGGCGTGGACGCGCTGGCGGCAAAGGGCGTGACGCTGGTCGTGACGGTGGACACCGGCGTGACTGCCGTCCGGGAGGTCGCGTATGCCGCCGGACTCGGTATGGATACCGTCGTGACGGATCACCATGAGTGTCTGGATGCCCTGCCGGACTGCGTGGCAGTGGTTAATCCGCACCGCCCTGACTGCCCGTATCCCTTCCGGGAACTGGCTGGTGTGGGTGTTGCTTTCAAGCTGATCTGTGCCTGTGAGCAGGCACGCACCGGCGGGAGCGCCGCCGAGGTGTTTGAAGCCATGAGCCGGCGATTCATGGATCTGGTCGCCATCGGAACCGTCGCGGACGTCATGCCGCTGTGCGACGAGAACCGCCTGATCGTGTCGCGTGGGCTGGAGATACTCAATCGCGGCGAGGAACGTCCCGGCATTGCCGCCCTTTTGGATGCCGTAGCCGGGAAAGGGGTTCGTCCCGCGGTGAGCGGCGCCGAGCGTCCCCGGCGGCGCGTCAGCGCGACGGCTGTCGGCTTCGGCATTGCGCCGCGGCTGAATGCCGCCGGACGCATCACCGATGCCATGGAGGCGGTGGAGCTTTTGCTTGCCGATACGCCGGAGCAGGCGCAGGCGCGGGCGGAATCCCTGTGCCGGATCAACGTCCGGCGGCAGGAAGAGGAAAACCGCATCGCCACAGAGGCGTATCGCCGCATCGACGCGGCACTGTCTGTCGGGGATGTCCCGTGGAACCGGCAGGTGCTGGTGCTGGAGGATGACGGCTGGGCGCAGGGGGTTATCGGCATCGTAGCCTCGCGCATCACGGAGAAGTACGGACTTCCGTCCATCCTGATTTCGTTTGAAGGCGTTCCGGATGAGGACGGGCAGGAGATCGGCAAGGGCTCCGGGCGGAGCGTCCGGGGACTGAATCTGGTGGACGCGCTGTCGTACTGCCAGGATCTGCTTGTCCGTTTCGGCGGACACGAGCTGGCGGCGGGACTGTGCATCCGGCGGCAGGACATCCCCGCTTTCCGGGAACGGCTGAATGAGTATGCTGCCGCCCACCTCACCGATGACATGACAGCCCAGCGGCAGGAGGCGGAGTGCCGTGTCACGGCGGACGAACTGACCATGGAGCAGGCGCGGGAACTGGAACTGCTGGAGCCGTGCGGTACGGCGAACCCGGTTCCGTTGCTGATGCTGGAGAACGCTACGGTACAGCAGATCACCGCACTGTCGGGCGGAAAGCATACCCGCCTTTCGCTGTATGCGGACGGGAGGCTGTTCCAGGCACTCTGGTTCGGTATGCCGACGTCCGCACTTCCGGTTCAGACCGGCGACCGGGTGGACGTGCTGTTCCAGCTGGGTATCAACGAGTATCACGGCGTGGAGTCGCTGCAACTGATTCTGCGGGATGTGCGGCACTCTGCCGCCGAGGAGCGTGAAAAGGCGGCGGCGGACGAGCGGCTGGCAAGCCTGCTGGCAGGCGGTGGGCTTTCTCCGGAGGAGGGACTGCTTCCCGATCGGGATGACGTGGCACGGGTGTACGTTTGCCTGCGTGAGCGTGTCCGGAACGGCTCCCGCACCGTGCGTACAGGGGAACTGCGCGCGCGTCTGGCTGCCGCCGGAGCGCCTATGTGCTACATAAAGCTGATGCTGATTCTTCGCATCCTCAACGAGATGGCGGTCTGCCGCATCGAGGATGTGGGTGACGGCATCCTGACCTATGAAATCACACCGGACGCACCCCACACCTCGGTGGAGGCGTCTCCGCTGTTGCGCAGCCTGCGCGAGCGTTGCGGGAAGGGAACCGCGCCCGCATGAAGGATGGTATCCCCGCGCGGCGGAGGATCGAAAGGATAGGACGATGGAACAAACGGTACATGAGAGTATAGACCGCCTGCTTGATATTCTGCGGGCGACTGGCAAGAAGTACGACATTGACAAAATTCAGCGGGCGTACGACTACGCCGCCGGACTGCACGCAGGGCAGCGGCGTGCCAGCGGGGAGGCATACATCACGCACCCCGTAGCAGTGGCGGAAATCGTGGCGGGGCTGGAGCTGGATACAGATTCCATCTGCGCCGCCCTGCTTCACGACACGGTGGAGGACTGCGGCGAGAAGACCAACACGAAGGAAATCGCCAAGCGCTTCGGACCGGAGGTTGCCGCGCTGGTGGACGGCGTTACCAAGATGGTGGTGCTTCAGGTGGCGGACAAGGAGGAGGCGCACATTGAGAACCTTCGCAAGATGCTGCTTGCCATGTCGCGGGACGTGCGTGTCATCCTCATCAAGCTCTGTGACCGCCTGCACAATATGCGCACGCTGGACGCAAAGCCGGAGGAAAAACAGCGCCTGACCGCGCTGGAAACCATGCAGGTTTATGCTCCGCTTGCACACCGGCTCGGTATGCAAAAGATCAAGCAGGAGCTGGAAAATCTCAGTCTGAAATACCTTGACCCCATCGGCTACGCGCAGGTGCAGCAGCACATTGAGGAAAAGTACGGGCAGAACCTGGACTTCATCGAGAGCATCCGCAGCATGGTAAACGACAAGCTGATGGAAAACCATATCCACTTCACGCTGGAGGGACGCATCAAGACGGTGTACAGCATATACCGCAAGATGTTCAACCAGAACAAGAGCTTTGATGAGATTTACGACTTTTACGCCATGCGTGTCATCGTGGATACCGAGATGGAGTGCTATACCGTGCTGGGTATCATCCATGAGATGTTCAAGTCTGTTCCGGGGCGCTTCAAGGATTACATTTCCATCCCCAAACCCAATATGTACCGCTCCCTGCACACGACTGTCATTGGGCGCGACGGCATTCCCTTTGAGGTACAGATCCGGACGTGGGAAATGCACCACGTTGCGGAGTACGGTATCGCCGCGCACTGGAAGTACAAGGCAGGCGTTACGTCCAAGGAGGAGATGGACAAGAAGCTGGAGTGGATCGCCCGGCTGATTGAAACCGAGGACGGGACGCGCGACCCGGAGGAGTTCATGAAGGCGCTCAAGATCGACATCTCGCACGACGAGGTGTTTGTCTTTACGCCCAAGGGGGACGTCATCTCACTGCCGCAGGGCGCCACTGTCATTGACTTCGCGTATGCCATCCACTCCGAGGTGGGCAACCGCATGATAGGTGCCAAGATCAACGGCATGATCGTGCCCATCGACCGCGTGCTGAACAACGGAGAGATTGTGGAGATACTCACGGCGTCTGCATCCTCCGGACACGGCCCCAGCCGGGACTGGCTGTCGGTGGTCAAGACGGGCGAGGCGAAGAACAAGATTCGCCTGTGGTTCAAGCGGGAGCGGCGCGCAGAGAACATCCAGATGGGCAAGAACACCGTGGATGCCGAACTGAAGAAGGCGGCGCCGCGGCTGGGCGAGTCCCGCCGGCTGGAGTTGGTGACGGCGGCGGCGCAGAAGAACGGCTTCACCACCGCGGACGACCTGTATAACGCCATCGGCTACGGGGAACTGTCGGCAGGCAAGATACTGCCGAAAATACTGGAGGAGCTGGCGGCATCCAACGAGGCGGAGGATACGCAGCCTGCCCCCGATCCGACGCCGGAGGAGGTCGTCACGACCACTCCGCTCCGACACCTGCGCTCCAACAGCGGCATTGTGGTGGACGGCGCAGACGGCTGTGTGGTCAAGTTTGCAAAATGCTGCAATCCCCTGCCGGGGGATGAGGTGGTCGGCTTTGTGACCAAGGGCTACGGAATTTCGGTTCACAAGATTGATTGTCCCAATGCGGTTCAGGGTATGGGCAATCCCGATCAGGCAGATCGCTGGAAGCGCGCGTACTGGGAGGCGCCGGAGACTGCCTCTGACAGTCGAAGTGTGTACGGGGCGCTGATCCAGATACACTCACTGGACGTGGTGGGTGTGCTGGCAGACGTGTCGGCGGCGCTGGCGGACATGAAGGTGTCCATCCTGTCAGTCAACACGCAGAAGGCGAGCGGCGGACGTGCCATCATGAACCTGAAGGTCAGCTGCAAGAACGTGGATCATTATAATTCCATCGTCAGCCGCCTGCGTTCGCTGGAGAACGTGGTGGACGTTGTGCGCGGCTTTACCGGCTCTGCCAAGGGCGGGGACAAAGCAGGCGAATAATCGCGGGGGATCCCTGACAGAGCGCCACGTGTGGCAGCCGGCGGAACGCCGGAGCAGTCAGGGAATCCCGCTATCGGATATCGGAGAAAGGATCTGCCCCGCCGGGGCAGGGTACAGTACATGAAAGCGGTGCTTCAGCGGGTCAGTGCGGCACAGGTTGATATCAGCGGCGAAACGGTCGGCAAAATCGGGAGAGGCTTCCTGGTTTTGCTCGGCGTCGCGCAGGGGGATACCGAGGAGGATCTCGACCGCCTGCTTGCCAAGATACTCAGACTGCGCGTTTTTGAGGACGGGAACGGTAAAATGAACCGGTCGGTGCAGGATGTCGGCGGCGGGTTGCTGGTTGTGTCCCAGTTCACTCTGCTTGCCAACTACCGGCACGGCAACCGTCCGGATTTTCTCGGCGCGGCGGCGCCGGCTGAGGCGGAACGGTTGTATCGGCTGTTTCTGGAACGGGCGGCGGAGACGGTTCCGGTACAGCACGGGCAGTTCGGCGCGGATATGCAGGTCAGCCTGTGCAATGACGGACCTGTCACCATCGTGATGGATTCCGAGGTGCTGAAGCCCGGCGCGGGCACATCAAAATAATTGTGAGGGAAATAGGATTCCGGTATGAGACTTTACATTGAAGGACCCGTGAACAAGTATTATGTACAGACGCTGTGCATGATCTTTTTCCCCGGCGCGAAGTTTTCGGACGAGGAGGAGCCGAGCGCGGAAACGCCCGCACTGTGGGTCTCCCTGCAACGGGACGCCGTCCGGGCAGAGGAGGGCGGCGAGCCGCGGGAGGGCGTGACCGTCCGGGCAAAGCTGTGCTTTCGGGGGGAGCAGGCGGAGGCGGAGCGCAGTTACCCGTATCGTGAGGGGTACACGCGGGAGCGCATGGAGAAGATTGCAGTCGGGGACGCCGTGACCAATGTCTGTGAGACATTGCGCGGGTATCGTCCCGCGTGGGGGATGCTGACCGGCGTCCGCCCGTCCAAGGTGGCGACCGAGCTGCTCCAGCGCGGCATGAGCAAGACGCGCGTCAAAAAGGAACTGGCGCGGGACTACTTTGTCATTCCCAAAAAGGCAAGTCTTGCTACCGAGGTGGCGGTCAACGAGGCGCGCCTCATCGGAACACCCGGCAAGCGCGACTGCTCGGTCTACATATCCATCCCCTTCTGCCCGACGCGGTGCGCCTACTGCTCCTTTGTGTCCTACACATCCAAGCGTCTGCTGTCGCTCATTCCGGACTACCTTTTGCGGCTGTGCCGCGACCTGCGGCGAACCTTTGACCTGATCGGTCGGCTGGGACTGAACCTGCGCACGGTTTATATCGGCGGGGGCACGCCCACCATTCTGAATCCCGACCAGCTCCGGCTGTTGCTGGGTACGGTGGCGGAGATGACGGACGTCAGCCGGTTGGAGGAATTCACGCTGGAGGCGGGACGCCCGGATACCATTGACGCGGACAAGCTGGCGGTGGCACGATCCTTTGGCGTGGGGCGCGTCAGCGTCAACCCGCAGATCCTGTGCGACGAGGTTCTGCACAGCATCGGGCGTGCCCATGACACCGAGATGTTCTTCCGCGCCTATGAGATTGCGCGGGCATCCGGTATTCCGGTCGTCAACACCGACCTGATTGCCGGGTTGCCGGGCGACCGGTTCCCCACCTTCTCGGCGTCCTTTGACCAGATCATCCGCCTGCGCCCGGAGAATATCACGGTGCATACTTTCTGCGTCAAGCGCTCCTCCGACCTGCGGCGCGGCGGCGGGGATATCTACTCCATGCGCGGCGGCGATACCGGGAAATGCGTGGATTATTCGCAGATACAGTGCATCCACGAGGGATATGTGCCATACTATATGTATCGGCAGAAAAACACGGTCGGCAATTTCGAGAACGTCGGGTTTGCTCTGCCCGGCTACGAGGGACTGTATAATATCTACATGATGGAGGAGGTTCATTCCATTTTTGCCGTCGGTGCGGGCGCCGTTACCAAGCTGGTGGATTACGCGCCGGCGGACGGCTCAGCCCGGTATATCAACCGCCTGTTCAACCCCAAGTATCCCTACGAGTATCTGGACAGCGACGGGGATACCGTTATGGCAGAGCAGGCAGACCGCATAGAGGCATTCTACCGGGAGCGCGGACTGCTGGAATGAGGGAGCCCGCACGGCTTGCAGTATTGCCGGCAAAGGAGGAAACCGATTGTTCAACCGATACACATCCAAGCAGACTTATAGGACGGTTCCGCCGTCGCTGGGAACGCCTGAGGAGGCGCGACGGACGGTGGAGACGGCGGAGGCGGATTTTGAAGCGCGGCTGGTCGCGCTGTCCGCCGCCGTCAGCCGGGAGTGCGCCGAGGACGGCATCCGTATTCTGCGTCTGACGGGACCGACCTGCTCCGGAAAAACCACGGCGGCAGGCAAGTTGACCGAGGCGCTGGAGGCGGCGGGGCTGTCCGTATATCCCATTTCGCTGGACGATTTTTATCTGGACCGTCAGGAACTGGAGGAGCGAGCCCGGGCGCGCGGCGGGACGCCGGACTACGATTCCGCCGATACGCTGGATCTTGGTGCCATGGAAGCCTGCGTCCGGGAGCTGCGGAGGACGGGGGAGACCGACATTCCGGTGTTCAATTTCACCACGGGCAACCGCGCGGGGACGCGGCATCTGGCTGTTCCCGCCGGGGAGAAGCCGGTGTTCCTGTTTGAGGGAATACAGGCACTGTACCCGCCCGTGACGGCGCTGTTTGCCGACATCCCGTCCCGCAGCGTGTATATTTCGGCTTTACACGGGCTGGAGGTAGCCGGCGAGATTTTTCCGCCGGTGGAGTTGCGCCTTCTGCGCCGGCTGGTGCGGGACGAGGCGGTACGGGACGCGACCCCCGCCTTCACCCTGGCACTGTGGGAGAGTGTCCGTGCCAACGAGGAGACATCAATCCTCCCCTTTGCCAACGGATGCGACTACCTGATAGATTCCGCCATGCCGTTTGAACTGCATATGCTCAAGCCGTATCTGGAGCGCCTGTTCCGGGACTATCCCGTGACCGGTCGTCATGCCGTGCGGGCGGAGCATATCCTCGCGTCACTCCGCGCGGTGGAGGGTATCCCGTCCGCATACCTGCCCGCCGGTGCGCTGTACCGGGAGTTTATCCCGATGTGTCTGGAAACCGACGGATAACATCCTGTAATCCTGCTTCCCTGCATACCCCCGCCCCCCGGCGCATACCATGAGGTAACGTTCTGCTGTCCGGAGGTGTGCCGTGAAGTCTGCTGTCAACCGCACCCGCGAGGGTGGAAAATTCCTCTCGGGGGTCAGTTTGCTGACGCTGTCTGCCGTGGCGGTCAAGGTGATCGGACTTGCCTACCGGATCCCCATGCTCCGGGTGCTCGGCACGGCGGGGATGGGGTATTTCAATACTGCCTATGAGGTGTACGCGCTCCTGTGCGTGCTGTCCACCGCCGGTTTGCCGGTAGCCATGTCGGTACTGCTCGCAGGCGGGGACGGCGCGCCTGCCTACCGGGCGCTGTCAAGGCGGATATACCGTGTTTCACTGGCGGTGTTCTGTACCATCGGTATGCTGGGCACGGCGGCACTGTTGCTGCCTGCCCGTCTGTGGGCGGAGATGCTGGGCAATCCGGACGCGGCGGCGAGCATCCGGGCTGTGTCGCCCGCGGTGCTGGCGGTCTGCCTGGCAGGTGCGGCGCGTGGCTATTTCCAGGGGCTGTCGGACATGAAGCCGACAGCCGTTTCGCAGGTCATCGAGGCACTGGGTAAGTTGATTCTCGGACTTGCCTTTGCGTATTTTGCCGCCCGGCGGGGCGCACCGCTTCCCGTGACGGCTGCCTGCGCGGTTCTGGGACTGACAGCCGGGACAGTTGCATCGGCGGCGTGGTTGCTGTTCCGCCGGGCACGGCAGGACAGACGCGCAGGTGACTCCCTGCCTGTCGATATGCCGCCGGTTCCTCTGCCGGGACGCCGGCATATCCTGCGACGGCTGGCGGCGGTGGCACTGCCCGTGACGCTGAGTGCCGGAGTCATCAGCCTGACCAAATGCGTGGATCTTGCGTTGATCCTGCGCCGCCTGCAGGATGCGGGGGTGTCGGGCGACCGTGCCAACGCACTGTATGGCTGCTATTCCACGTTGGCGGTTCCGGTGTTCAACATACTGCCTTCGTTGTCCGCCTCGGTGGCGATGTCGCTGGTGCCGGTACTGTCCGGCGCAGTCCGCCGTCTCCGGATGGGGACTGCTGCCGGGGAATGCGCGGAGGCGGCGCGACAGGCGCGGCGCGCTTGCGCCGGGGCGTTGGGCTTGACGTTGGCATTTGCCGTTCCCGCCGGACTCGGATTGTTTGGGCTTGGCGGCGATGTGTTGACATTGCTGTTCCGCGGACAGCCGGAGGCGGTCGCGGAGGCAACGCCGTGGCTGCGCCTGCTGGGGCTGGCGGTGCCGTCCGCGTGCCTGATTACAGTCACGGGTGCCATGCTGCAGGCGGCGGGACACGCCGCCGCACCGGTGGTTTCCATGCTGATCGGCACATCGGTCAAGGCGGTGCTGGCGTACAGACTGCTGGCTCTGCCGGATTGGGGGATGCTTGCCGCACCGGTCAGTTCTCTGTGCTGTGACATGCTGATCCTGCTCTGCAACTGTATTCTGCTTGCCCGCTTCGCGCCGGATATCCTGCCGCACGGGCGGGCATTGGCGGGACTGTTTATTCTGCCTATTGCGCTGGCTTTGCCCGCGGTGGCTCTGGCACCGCGCCTGTGCGCCTGCGTGGGATTCGGCGGGGACAGCGTGCCGGATATTCTATGCCGCATAGGGGGCACCGCTCTGCTGTACGGTACGGGCGCGGCGGCGGTCTGTCTGCCCGCCGGACGATACATCAAAAAAGGAAGGAAAACCGAACATGATATCTGATATGCAAAACGCAAGCCGTGAGGAGAAAATCGACTACCTGCTGTCCCGGGAGAAGGGGAGCTACACGTTTGACGATCTGGTGCTGATCATGGAGCTGCTGCGCTCTCCGGGCGGTTGCCCGTGGGACATCGAGCAGAATCATCACAGCATCCGCAACGATCTGATTGAGGAGACTTACGAGGTCGTGGAGGCGATCGACCGGGATGATCCGGTGCATCTGCGGGAGGAGCTGGGTGACGTACTGCTGCAGGTGGTGTTCCATGCGCGCATAGAGGACGAGGTGGGGCGCTTCACGGTATACGATGTGGCAAACGACATCTGCGAGAAGCTGATATACCGCCACCCGCACGTGTTCGGGCAGGTGCACGTGGACGGCAGTGAGCAGGTGCTGTCAAACTGGGAAAAACTCAAGGGCGTGGAAAAGCAGGCGGAGCGTGTCACGCTGACGGATCAGCTGCGCGCGATCCCCGCCATGGAGCCGGCACTCATGCGGGCGCAGAAGGTCGGCAAAAAGGCGGCTTGCTTTGATTTTGCCGATGCGGATGAAGTGTATGCCAAGCTGGCGGAGGAGATTGCCGAGGTGCGGGCGGCGTCTGCATCCGGCGACGGTGCGGCGGTAGAGGAGGAACTGGGCGATCTGTTGCTGACTGTGACCAGCCTTGCACGCAAGCTCGGCGTCAAGTCGGAGGAAGCCCTCATGCACGCAACGGACAAGTTCATTGACCGCTTTGAGCGGGTCGAGCATGCGGTTCGGGCGCGCGGACAGAACATGGCGGATCTGTCCATGACAGAGCTTAACGCCGTGTGGGACGGCATCAAGCACGCACCGGAGGAAGCACAGGCGTGAGCAGTGCCGCTTTGATGTCTCCGCCCCATACCGTCTGCGTGGGTGATGCCGTTACACTGCACATTCTGCAGACCGAGCGATTCAAAACCGCCCGCCTGAGCATTTCCGCCATCCTGCCGGCGGATCAAGTGCTTTCGCCGCGCATGACGTTGCTGTTCGGCGTCCTGCGGCGCGGGAGCCGCCGGTTTCCCAGTCAACTGCACATCAACCGGCGATTGGATGAGCTGTATGGCGCGACGCTGACCATCCGTAATTTCCACGCGGGCGATCGGCAGGTGCTCGGTTTCACCGCCGAGATGCTGGATGACTCCTGCCTGCCTGCCGCCGACCGGGGGCTGGATATTCTGGGCGGCGTTGCCGATCTGCTTGCCGGTCTTATCCTGGAGCCGCTGACCGATGAGGACGGCGTTCTGCGCCGGCGGTCTGTGGAGCAGGAGAAGCAGGCACTGTGCGATGCTATCCTGGCGGATCGCAATCAGGCGCGCAGTTACGCCGAGGGGCGGATGCGGCACATCCTGTACGGGCAGGAGCCGAGCGGCGTGTCGCTGTTCGGGCGCCCGGAGCAAATCCGGGACGTGACGGCGGAGCAGCTGACGACGCTGTGGCAGTCGTTTCTCGCCTGCGCGCGGCTGGAGGTGTTCTATGTGGGCAAGGCTTCTCCGGAGACGCTGGAGGCACACTGGCGGGCGGCGTTTGCCGCTCTCAAGCCAGCCTGCCGCACATTGCCGCCCACCTTGCCTCATGCTGCGCCGCTTGTGCCGCGCCGCGTGGACGAAGCGCGCAGTCTCTCACAGGGGCGGCTGTGTATGGGATGGTCATCGGGTATCACCCAGTCCGAAAACAGGCAACTGCTGCCAGCCGCCATCCTGTTCAATGAGATGCTGGGTGTCATGCAGGACAGTCTGCTGTTCCGCCATGTGCGGGAGGAACTGGGGCTTTGCTACTACTGCGATTCGGCGTTTTTCGGTTCCAAGGGCGTGCTGACCGTGTCCTGTGGCGTCGCGCCTGCCAACCGGACGGCGGCAGAGAACGCCATCCGCACGCAGGCGGAGGGCGTCGCGGCGGGAAGCTTTACGGCGCATGACCTGCGGCTGGCAAAGGCGTCCTACGGGAATGCCTTCCGCCAGATACCGGACAGCCCCTGCGCGTTGGAGAATCTGTGGTTCGGGCGGGTGCTGAACGGCACCGAGTCTGCGGGCACCGGATTTGCCGACGCATCCGACACGCCGGAATCCCGTCTGGCACAGGTGCTGGCGGTGGACAGGCGGCAGCTGATGCGTGCGGCGGCACGGTTTGTGTCCGACACGGTGTACTTTTTGGGGAGCGAACCCGGCGCGGCGCACGGCGCGGAGGACGACGGGCTGTCCGACTGCGACTGCCCGGACGAGGACGAGGAGGACTGAGTATTGGAATCTGCATCATTCCGGTTGCATGAATGCCCGGAGCTGGGTGAGCGTTACTACGAGACGCGCCACCCGTCCGGACTGCGCATCTTGGTCTGCCCGAAGGATATGTCTACTGCGTATGCCGCGCTGGGCGTACCCTGCGGTTCCTTCGACCGTGCCCGCGGCGAACCTGCAGGCGTTGCGCACTTCCTGGAGCATAAAATGTTTGAGACGGCATGGGGCGGGGACGCCGAGACGGCGTTTGCCGCGCTGGGCGCGGAGGTCAACGCCTACACGACCTATGACCGGACGGTCTACCTGTTCTCCTGTACGGAGGGCAGAGCCGGCAGCTTTGACCGGGCACTGGGTGCTCTGCTGCGCATGGTCTCGGGTTTGCACATCACGCCTGACTCGGTCAGAAGGGAGCGGCGCATCATCCGTGAGGAGATCCGCATGGGTGCGGATGATCCGTGGGAGGTGTGCGCCAATCTGCTGCTCCGGTCGCTGTACCGTTCCCACCCGATCCGGGGCGATATCTGCGGGACTGAGGCATCGGTCGGGCGCATCACGGCAGAGATACTGCATACTGCCTTTTCCGCCCGCTACGATCGGGGCGGCATGACGCTGGCTGTCTGCGGGCAGGTCACGCCGGAACAGGTGCTGGCGGCAGTGGATGCCTGCCCCGGTCTGGCACGGAAGCCGGGCGGGCAGGGTGGTACATTGCCTGCTCCCCGTCCGGTACGCGAGCCTGCCGCCGTATGCCGGGAACGCGCCGTGCGGGATATGCGGCAGGTTACGGACGGGACACATCCCGGTGCCGGAGCGTCTGCCTCCAAGCCGGTGTTTTCCCTGGGCATCAAGGATGCGGATATTCCGCCAGACCCGCGCGGAATGCTCCGGCGTGACCTGTGTATGTGCATCCTGTCCGAGATGCTGTTCTCCTGCTCGGAGGACTTCTATAACGGACTGTACGAGTCGGGGCTGGTCACGCCGGGCGTGTCCTACGGCACCTCCATCGGGCGTGGGTACGCCTTTTACGATTTCACGGGTGAATCCGATGACCCCGATGCGGTCTACCGTGCCTTTCTTGCCTGCGTGGACAGGCTGTCGCGCGAGGGACTGTCCCGCGCCGCCTTTGAACGCAGTCGCCGCATCCAGTATGCCGATTACGTGACCGGCTTTGACTCCACCGAGAGCATCGGCGGTTCGCTCCTGTCCTACGCGATGGACGGGCTGTCGCTGTTTGACTTTTTGCCGACGGCTGCCTCGATTACGTTTGAGGAGGTGGAGGCACTGTTCCGCCGCACCTTCCGCCTGGGGCAGTACGCGTTGGCGGTGGTATATCCGCCTGAAACATAGGGGAATACCGCATATCGCATAGTATCAGGGAAGCACTGAAGAAACGAGGAGTAAACTATATGGCAGTCATTCTTGACGGAAAAGCAACCTCCGCGCAGGTGCGTGGGGAAATCGCAACGGCGGCACGCGCCCTGACCGAACGCACCGGCGTTGTGCCCGGTCTGGCAGTGGTCATCGTGGGCGACGACCCGGCTTCGCAGGTCTATGTCCGGAACAAGCGCCGTGCCTGCGAGCAGGTTGGCTTTTATTCGGAGGGCTTTGAACTGCCCGCCGACACGACGCAGGAGACACTGGAGGCGCTGGTGGACAGACTGAATGAGGATGACCGCATCCACGGTATCCTCGTGCAGCTGCCCCTGCCGCGCCATCTGGACGCCGGGCGAATCCTGCTCCGCATCCGTCCGGACAAGGACGTGGATGCCTTCCATCCCTACAATGTCGGCAGGCTCCTGACGGGGAATTACAGCTTTCTGCCCTGCACGCCTGCCGGGATCATGGAACTGCTTGCACGCTACGGCATTTCCTGCGACGGAAAGGAGTGCGTTGTGGTGGGGCGCTCCAACATCGTCGGCAAGCCCATGGCAATGCTGATGCTGCAGGCGAACGGCACCGTGACGGTCTGCCACAGCCACACGCGGAATCTCGCCGAGGTTACGCGCCGGGCGGATATCCTGGTCGCGGCGATCGGGCGCGCGGATTTCTTTACCGCCGATATGGTCAAGCCGGGTGCCGTGGTGGTGGATGTCGGCATGAACCGCCGCGCGGACGGAAAGCTGACCGGGGACGTGGATTTTGCATCGGTCGAGCCGGTCGCGTCCGCCATTACGCCGGTGCCGGGCGGTGTCGGACCTATGACCATCACCATGCTGCTGCGCAATACCCTGACTGCGGCGGAGTGCTTCGCGCGGGGCAGGGACTGAGCAGGGAAGGGGAGCGCTGTCCTTCGGGCAGGCGCTCCCTTTCTCGGTGCATCGGACGGATGCCTGCAAGCATCGCGCCCCATTTCTTAAGATTTTTTTAATTCTGCGCCGTCCTCTTGCATTCAGATACGGGATGTGATACAATATGAAAGCAAATTCAGAAAACGAAGGGAGATAAAAATGCCGACACCGTTGCTGGAATTGAGAAATATCGGGAAGATATACGTGTCCGAGGGGAATGTGGCAGTAGGCATACGCGGGGTGAACCTGTCCTTTGACCGGGGCGAGTTTGTTGCGGTCACAGGCAAATCCGGCTCGGGTAAATCCACGCTGCTCAACGTGCTCAGCGGGATGGACACCTACGAGGAGGGCGAACTGCTGATCTGCGGGGAGCCGACCTCGCACTATCTGCAGAGCGATTGGGAGGAGTATCGGAAGCAGTACATCTCCTTCATTTTTCAGGAATACAACATCATCGAAAGCTTCACGGTTCTGCAGAATGTTGAGCTGGCGCTGATGAACATCTCCGACCGCCGGGCGCGCCGGGCGCGCGCGCTGGAGCTTCTGCGCCGTGTGGGACTGGAAAAATTCATTCACCACAAGGGGAGCAAGCTGTCCGGCGGGCAGAAGCAGCGCACCGTCATCGCCCGCGCACTTGCCAAGGACAGCCCCATCATTCTGGCGGACGAGCCGACCGGCAATCTGGACAGCCAGACCTCAGAGGAGATCATCTCGCTCCTGCGCGAGGTCTCCCGCGACAAGCTGGTGGTGGTTGTCACGCACAATTTTGAGCAGGTCGAGCACTGTGCCACGCGGCATATCCGTATTTTTGACGGCGCCGTGGAATCGGATCAGGTCATTTCCAAGCCCGCACCTGTCCCGACCGAGGCACCGTCTCCGGAGGTGACCGAGCCGCAGAAGCCGTTTGCACGGCGGCGCGAGCAGCTGCGCAACGGACTGACGCTGGGGCGTGTCCGCTTCGGTGCCATGCCCAAGCTGTCGCTGTTCCTGTGTATGCTCATGATCGTGACTGCGTTGGTTCTGACGGTGGTCACGTCGTTGTCCTCCTCCGCCGAGAGACTGTTTGACAAGAATTATATGTTCACCCATATGCAGGGGCGGACCGTCATTGCGCGGGCGGACGGCGGCATCATGACGGCGGATGAGCTGGCAAAGCTGGCAGCAACAGTCGGGGCGGAGCGCACGGTCCGCTACGATTACCTGATGGATCAGACCGTCACACTGTTTTTGGGGAAGAATTGGCAGGAGGACGGTCTGCACTACCTGAACTTCCGCTTTGCCTATGCGAACGGTGTCACGCCGGACGGCGGTCGCCTGCCGGAGACGGCGAACGAGGTTCTTCTGGAACTGCCGATTTTCATGAAGAGCAGTTATGGGGCGGGCGAGGAGTTTGAGCCTTTCGTCCTGTCGTCGGATACGAGCTATAACAGCGGCGTGCTGAGCAATACCAACTACACCGTTACCGGTGTGCGCTACTTCTACGACAACACGAGGAATTCCCGGATGCTGTTTACGGAGGAGGGCTACCGGACGGCGACTGCGGCGGTATTCTTCCAGAAGCAGCAGTATAACTTCTCCGTTTCGGTCGGGCTGAAGTCCAGCCAGCCGGGCAACGAATTTTCACGGGAATACCGGCTGGAGGGCGGCGGCATTATAGTGGATTTCGGCATGGAGCCGGGCACCTACACGTTGGCGTCATTGGTGAATGGCGATACCGTCTACGATGCCGCGAATGTCAGTGCAGACGTGTCCCTGACGGGCACATTTGTCAGCTACCGGAAGAATCAGTACGGGTACCGTACAGGGTACGCGGATGACTTCCGTGGTTCGGGATACGGGCAGCGGAGCGACGTTAGTATGGATTTCTCCGGCTATCGGCTTGTCACCTCGGTGAGCAAGGAGACGGCGGTGCTTCTCCGGCAGACATATAACGAGATGGCGCTGGTCGTTGCGCCGGATATTCTGACTTCCTTCGTGGAGAACGAGTATTTTACCAAAGCGTATACCCAGGCGAGCCTGTTCTTTGACAGCGACCGCGAAGCGCACGCAAAGGTAGACGAGCTGCGCGAGGCAGGATACGTTGCCGTACCGTCCGATGAGACGGTGGATGAGGATGTTCTGGAACGACTGGAAAAGGTTATTACGAGCGGATTCCTGCTGGTTGGCTGGGTGCTGGCTGTTGTGTTCATTGCACTGTTTTTGGGGCTCTGCACCTCGCACGCCATGAATGCATCGCGGGGCGATATCGCCATCATGCGTTCCATGGGCATTCCGACGCCGGTTGTGCGAATCAGCATCTACGTGCAGACGCTGACTGCTCTGATTCCCGCCATACTCGTGACGGCGGTCGCCTGCACCGTGGTATATTCGCTTCCGCAGACCAATGAGCTGTTCAGCTTCCTGCACGCGCGGGAATATATCCTGCTGGCGCTGCTCCTGGTGGCAGTCGCACTGCGGCTGTCCCGCCGGTACGTGCGCAAGATGTTCAGCCAGTCGGTCAAGAAAACGCTGAAGGGAGGAAACAAGGCATGAGCGAGAAAGCTATCCTGAGAATAGACAACGCCCAGAAATACTATAACCGTGGGCGCGAAAACGAGATCCACGTCATGAACGGCATCAGCCTGTCCCTGCCGGAAAGCGGCATGATCGCCATTTTCGGCAAGAGCGGCTGCGGTAAGACTACCCTGCTCAATACCATCGGCGGACTGGACAGCCTCGCATCGGGCAGTATCGAGATATTCGGAGAAAACCTTGCGAATGATCCCGATATTATCCGCAACCGGTATACGGGTTATATCTTCCAGAATTACAATCTGAACGTCGGGGAAACGGTGTTTGAAAACGTTGCGGACGCGCTGCGCCTGTGCGGCGTAGAGGACGAGCAGGTTATCCGGACGCGCGTCCTGGCGGCGCTTGCCGACGTGGACATGGACAAATTCCGTGAGCGCACGCCTGACACGCTTTCGGGTGGTCAGCAGCAGCGGGTCGCCATCGCGCGCGCTATTGTCAAATCGCCTGCCATTATCCTGGCGGATGAGCCGACCGGAAACCTGGACGAGAACAATACCGTGCTGGTCATGGACATCCTGAAGGAGATATCCCGCACGCGGCTGGTACTGCTGGTCACGCACGAGGCGAACCTGGTGGATTATTACTGCGATCGCGTTATTGAGATGGCGGACGGGCGCATCGTCGGCGACCGTGTCAACACCGGTGCGACCGGATATGTCCAGCGCAACAAGAACGACATCTTTCTCGGTGATCTGGCTACGCGCACGGATAATTTGCCCGGCGTCAGCCTGACAACCTACGGCGACCTGCCTGCTGATCGCCCGGTACACATCCGGCTGGTCAGCGAGGGGGGGAGGCTGTTCCTTGCCTGCGATACCCCCGGTGTCCGTTTCCTGGATGAGACTTCCGAGATCCATCTGCGGGAGGGCAGTTTCCAGACTACGGCGGACACGGCGCACGCCAACCGGGGCGGAAAGCCGCTGGATATGTCGGCACTGGGACCGATTGAGGGCGGGCACTTCGGGCGGCTGTACCATTTCCGCAACGCGCTTTCCTTGGCGTGGCGGGAGAACTACTCGCAACGCCGCAAGAGGGGCAAGCGGTTCCTCCGCGTGTGTCTGATCATGCTTGCGATCGTCATGGTGTTTACAACGGCTTCCTCCGCCGTCGATCTGAAGGGCTATATCACGTCCCGGAAGGAGTACGATCCTGATCTGTTCTTTATCCCGGTCGAGGCGGACAAAGTCGGTAATTTCGGGCATGACTACAATGCGTTGGTGGGCGATACCGTCGGACAGAACGGCATCAACGGCGCACAGCTGGTCACGCATCCGAACAACGTCCGGGGCAAGGTGCAGTTCCGCACCGCCGGGTTCATGACCGCGCAGAGTGAGCCGACTCTGAGTGCGCAGGGATACACCCTGCCGCTGTCCATGCTACGGGACGCGGAGCTGGTCTGCGGCAGAAAAGAGATTGCGGGCGTTTCGGAGATTCTTATTACGACCGCCATGGCAGATGATCTGCTGGCGAGCAGTGAAGCCAGCTATATCAAGAGCTATGAAGACCTTTTGGGGCTGACGATGATGACTGCCGGCTCGACGGGAGATATGGACATCATGATTGAGTCGACGGATATGGGAATGGGTACCTCGTCGGCACTGTTAAGCATTGCAGGCATTGTCCGTTCGTCGGAGAAAGCGTACCTGCTTCCCGATCTTGTGGCGGCACAGCGCGTTCTGCGCGACAATATGGATCTGCCTGTGACACCGCTTTCGTTGCAGACCAGGTACAAGGGCGAGCTGAAGAACGGCGAGGTCGCAGTGCTGGGGGACGGCGTTTTCAAAGTGGGCGAAACGCTGACCGTGCTCGGGCGCAGCTTCACCGTGCGGGAAATCATAACAACATGGGCGGATCCGAACCTGTACCCGCAGTATGTCCTTTCGGTCAAGGGCGAAACCCTGCTGTCGCTGAGGGACTATATCGGAACGCAGTCCGACAGCGGACTGTCTGAAGGTCAGCTTCTCTGGCAATACCTGTTCGAGTATTTCCCGCGCTACCTGCCGGAATTTCTCCGGGAGGGCGCCGAGATGACAGACTCCGCCCTGTGGCTGTACGCGGAAAAGGAGAGTATGGCATCGCTGTACTCCTACCTGTATGGGTGCGATTTCAATGTATTCGGCTTGCCGAAGCTGATCGGTGAGATGGCACCGGAAGCTATGACTGCGTGGGAAGCTTACTGCTTCCGGCAGGAAAACGGGCGCTGGCCAACGATGAAAGAGTTGGAATCGGTGGAGTACGACAACTGGAAGAGTGAGCACGCTTGGATGGAGGAACGGTATATCGATGAAATAACACGGCAGTATGACGATACGCAGAGCAACGGGTCCCTGGTGGTGAGCGATGCGGACTACATCGCCCTGTCGTATTCCGTAGGCACGACTGACGGGCGGTTGGACGTGATTCCGTTCGGAACGGAAGGAATCTACGGTCAGCCATACCGCTCGGCTTACCTGATGGTACACGCCGCAGACCGTGACGCCGCCGAAGAATACCTGCGGGCTCAGTTCGGGGACGCGCTGGTCACGCGCGACACGCTGCTCCGTCAGAATGCCGGCGACCTGTCCGAGAGCTTTGTTACCGCCGGTATTTCGCTGACGGTCATACTTGCCTTTATGTGCCTGTGCGTGTTTTTCATCATGCGTTCGTCCTTTATGAGCCGGGTGCGCGAGGTCGGCATTCTGCGTGCCATCGGCGTTTCCCGGAAGAATCTGCTGTACCGATTCCTGATCGAGACGGTCATGCTGACGCTGTTGACTGTGTTTATCGGCTTCCTTGTGGCGTCGTTGCTGATGATGTACCTCTCCGGTGCGGCATTCTTCAATCAGCTGCTGTACTTCCCGCTGTGGCTGGCGGGTGGACTGCTGGCTGTCATCCTGGCGGCGTGCATCCTGTTCGGACTGCTGCCTGCTATGCTGCTCCTGCGCCGCACGCCCAGTGAGATTCTCTCCAAGTATGATATATAACGGGGGTGAGGTGCCCCCCGAGGCAACGTCGAAATCCGCGCTTCCCTCACATTTTTTGCCGAATCCTGTATTTGACGCTTGACGGCGGCGCAAATTTGTGGTATGATAGGGGTGCAGTCTTGTTTGTGTCCGAGATGGCTCTTATCGATGCAGCATACTGCAACAGTCGGTTTTGGCTTCCCCGTCCGCGCAGGACGCGTTCCGGAACGGTTCCGTCCGGCGTGCGGGGTGTCCATTGGCTCTGTGACATACCTGTACCCGGTCGGTGGCGCAACGTGCGCGTCCGGCAGGAGGAGAGAGCGGAGCCGACTGGGAGGTCATCGCAGTTCTGCGGTGGCCTCCGATTTTGTTCAGAACGGCTCTGTCGGAGCGGATGACCGGCGGACGTGTCGAAACAGGGCGGAAAAAAGTGCCCGATGTGACCTTGACTTTCGCCCTGTGGCATGCTATAATACACATATTCACCATTAGAATTTGACGCAGAAGCGGAGGGGAACGCCGGAATGAGCATCATGCAACGTGCGGCACGCAGGCGGGCACGTATCCGTCGCGCTGCCTTGTCGGGCGCGGTACTGGTTGTTGCCGTCTGCCTTTTTGCGGGTTGCCGCGGGATCCCGGACGGATTTGTTGGCGGCGAGACATTGACACCCGAAAAGTTGCGGGAGATTTCCGCTGCTGTATTTACGGATCCCGTGGAGCCGGATACCCAACCGCCCGTCGCAGATCCCGTCCTGGCGGCATATGCGGGCAGGGTCTACTGGCTGGAGGGTGGGACGGTCGCGCACACCGACCGGAACTGCTATCATATCAACCGCTCGGAGGATGTCCGCAGCGGCAGTCCGGCAGATGCCGTGGCGGCTGGCAAGACGACGCTTTGCGCTGCCTGCCGGAGACACCTGACGGGTGCCGGAAGTGAAACGGCTGTCGGTCACACAGAATAGGTAGACGATAGACGAGAGTTGAAAGCTGAGAACTGAGAGTTAAGAGTTAAGAGAGGAGAAACAGTTTCCATGAACCTTCCCCTTCCTGATGACGCTTCCGTGCGGCGCCCCCGCGTACACCGCTCCCCGGCACGTCTGACCGTATGCGTTCTGTTGCTTTTGGGCATTCTTGCCGAAATGGTCATGATATTTCTGTTCTCAAACGAGGACAAGACGCAGTCGGGCGACCGGAGCGACAAGGTGACGGAGGCTATCGCTCCGGTTGTCGTTCCCGGCTACGAAAAGCTCCCTGCCGAGGAGCAGACGAAGATCGTGGAGCGTCTGGGAATGCCGGTGCGCAAGTTGGCGCACATGACGGAGTATGCCGTGCTTGCCATCCTGCTCGGCGCCCTGCTGGTAGTATGGGAAGACAGAAACTGGCGGCGCCCTGCCATCCGCTGGGCTGTGCCGGCTGTGTTCTGCCTGCTGTATGCCACCTCTGACGAAATTCATCAGATATTCTCGAACCGGGGCGCGTCCGTGCTGGACGTCATGATTGACGTTATCGGTGCACTGCTGGGACTGTGCCTGTTTTGGGGCATCAGCGCACTGGTGCGGCGCCTACGCCACAGCACGTATTCTTAAAGCAAAGGAGTTTTTCAATGCAGATCACGTACAGGCGGCTTCCCTGCGGTGCGGTTGTGCCTCATACAGGCTGGGAGGAACGACACCCCGGTGTTCATTTCCGCGCAGCCGTGGTCGCTGATTTGCATGATGAGCCTTACGGAAAGCTCATGGAAGCTCTGCGCCGCATCGCGCCGGATCTTATCCTGATTCCCGGAGATCTGACTGAAAATCTGACGGTACTGACAGACGAGTCCGGAAAGTCTGACCGCCCGGGGCTTGGCTTCCTGGCTGAAGCGGCAGCCCTTGCGCCGACCTTTTACGCATGGGGCAATCACGAAACCGGCGCAGGACACATCAACCTGGGAAAACCGATGCGGGAGTCGGTCGCGCAACGGTCGATCCTCCCCTGTTGGCAGGACATCATCCGTGCAAGTGGTGCTGTCCTGCTGGATCAGAGCTATACGGTCTATCGCGGACTGGTTTTGGGCGGTATGCGCTCCGGCTTGCTTAATCCCGGGCGAATGCCGGATCTCGACTGGCTGGACGGTTTCTGCCGTACGCCAGGCTACCGGATTCTGCTCTGCCATCAGCCGGAGTATTTTGACCGTTACCTGCGGGATTATCCTATTGACCTGTTTGTTGCGGGACACGCACACGGCGGGCAATGGCGCCTGTTCGGACGGGGCGTGTTCGCGCCGGATCAGGGGCTGTTCCCCAAGTATACGAGCGGCGTCCATGAGGGGCGTCTGGTCATCTCGCGCGGGCTGTCCAACACCGTGACACCGATTCCGCGCCTGTTCAATTCACGGGAGTTGGTGGTCGTTGAGGTGTAGTGCGGTGCGGGTACGCGGAAGCAATCGCTTTTCCGCGACTCCGGGGTGCACTTTGCGGCGGTGTTTCCGGCACGTTTGCGGACAGTCGAAGCAGATCCGCAATCCGCCGGGAAATTACTCAGCAAAAAATCTTGACAAAGCCGACAAACTGTGATACAATGTCACCGTTGTTATTGGGGTGTAGCCAAGCGGTAAGGCACGGGACTTTGACTCCCGCACGCGTCGGTCCGAATCCGGCCACCCCAGCCAAACCTCCCGCGCGAGAGTGTGGGAGGTTTACTTATTATCTCTTCACTTTTCGCTTACCTGCGGGAGGTTTGGCGAAGTAATAAGTAAAAGTGAATAGTGAATAAGTGAGGTGGCTTTTCGTCTTTGCCTTATAGATACAGAAGGGAGGCTCGCAGCAACAATGAACAAGTTAAAATGGTGTAAAAAAATATTGATCGCATTAGCAGTTGTTATACTCTCGCCCTTAATTATCGTAGGAGTAACAATTGCAGGAATATATACATTGTTCCAAACGCCAAAAGACAAAAAGGAATATAAAAAATCTCGTTACTATGCAGATTTCAAACAAAAGTTCACGATGGATATTCTGAACTCACCTGAATATCGCTTTTACAATTCTGCTGTGCGACGGAACTTACAGTTAAAGTATATCAAGCAAGAATCAAACGGATTTGAATATTTCATTTACAACGAAACAATTTATCTTTTCCCGAATTTTGAACAAATTGATTTTGATGAAAACAAAAAATATTGGCAAGTAGATTGTGACGGTGATTGGAAACCTTTCGATGAATGTTATGATAAATTGCTTGATAAATTGGATAAGACGGCAATTTATCCCGTAAAGTTACTTGTTGAAAGGAAAATGTTTCCGATACTAAATTTAAACGGTAAAGATATTCCAAACTGCATCTTTGTCACATGGAATTATGAAAATGTATTTGAAAACGAAGAATCTCCATCAAAAATGCTTATCCCGGAAAACTCCAAGGAGCTTTACGAGATGATGCTTCAAACTCCGAATTTATGTGGCTCCTTTGAACTTACTGATGATGGCGAAAAAATCATGTGGCATTTATATGAAAACATCATGATTGAAATCGGTGTCGATCCATCGGCATGTTATTTCGGTGTAAGCAAATGGTCGTTGGGAAAAATTGAAAGCGGTATTACTCATTGGCACCCATCGATTTTTGAAGTTTACGATGAAGTTTGCAGCATTGGAAAGCTCGGAAGTGTGATGGTGCTTTGTTCTACTGCGAATAGCGGCGCTTTGATGTTTTACGGCAGTAAAGCCGATTGCCCCTACTCACCGGACAAAAAGTATTTATTGGGGAAATACTACTATTTAGAGGCGAAATAATTACATCGTTCCGTCCTGGTTTTTTCGGAGTTTCATAGATCCCTTTTGCCCTTTTCGATGCTGTGTCCGGACTCGAACCGGCGAAATGCTATTTTTGATATAGATTCCCCACTGCACCAAATCTGTGGATAGATTCGAACCGCCACACACTTTCCGAGGTCTTTCAAAAATTCTTCCAGTTCAAAATTTATTTACGAAGCCGTAGATGCAAAGGCATTTTGGACAGATTTGAACTTGCGAAAGGGTTGAAATATTTGTAAAATTGTGGTAAAATATAATTTAAGAAAAGAGGCACATCATGAACGGAGAATTTAAGCAATCATTTAGAAAATATATATTTTGTCTGTTTTTTATTTTTTCCGGATCTTTCATAGCCATTCGTTTTTCTTTGTGGGGGATTGAAGAAATTCAATCAAGCCATATATCGTCCTGCATTTTCTGTTTCACTTTTGCTGTTTTGGGACTATTGTTTGGCTTCCTTTCAATATTTATTTTTAGATTCAACCGAAAAGCGTTTTTGAAAATAGATGATGGAAAAATTGATGCGGAGTTTGGGTGGGAGCAAAAATTACACATCGAACTTAACGATATTACAAATGCAGAAAATCAAGGAAAGCATTTGAAGTTGTTTCTTGATAGCAATGTCATTTGGATTTATGATTTAATCAACGCCAAAGATTTATGTCAATATATCTTATCGCGCATCTCAAAATCTTCTAATCCCGTCAATATTGAAGAAGTTAAACACAGACATCAAAAAAGCAAGAAAAGTTATATATGCTATTTAGTAGCGACCATCATTACAGGCGCATTTCTGTTTGTCAATATTGGATGGTGCGTTTTTTTAACTGAAGGAAAAGATTTGGCTTATTTTTCAAAATCAGATGATGTTATTTTTCTGGCGTTTGCTTTTGCAGAAATATTTACGGTAATACTTACATTTTTATTAGCGAGCAAGTGTGGCAAAAAGCTTGAAATCTTCAACATATCCAAACTGCATATATTATTAGTTTCCGCATTGAAACACAAAAGTGATGCCCTTGATAAATATCCCAATGTAATCACAAAAAAATATTTCGATCACTATACTTATCGAATTGTTGTTTTCGCTCCAAAAGAAAATATATTCGCTTATATGCTTGAACGGTTTGATATGAAAACACATTCATGGGTGTTTTGCTATGAATCGGCTAAAGGATTTGGAATATTATCTGATTTGTATGAGGAATTGGATAGTTCTTTTGAAGATGTGATTTTAGAGGACTAATTACATAGACTTCGTTACAAGCATGGCGTTAAAAGTCCGGTAGAACGCGGAACCTTTTAACTCCCATCATCGCCAAGGGGATAGTGTGCCCTCTGTAAAATCGACGCGCATCTAAATCGTCTTAACACGACGGTCGCATCTAAATCGGACACACATCACATGATGACAAGTCAATTTAGATCCGGACGAGGAAAAACGAGAAAACGATTTTCTGACTCTGAAGTTTTTCGAAATTTTGTAGATGCATTTCGGGATTTTTTGACCCGTAGCCGGATTCGAACCGGCGAAATGCATTTTTTGATATAGATTCCCCACAGAAGCAAAACCGTGCACAGATTCGAACCGCCACACACTTTCCGAAGCCTTTCAAAAATCCTTCCCGTTCAAAATTTATTTACAAAGCCATAGATGCAAAACATATTGACAAATTCAGACTATTGTGATAGTATATACTATAGTAATAGTCTGGAGGCAACAATTATGCAGAAATTATTCGACAGCGAATTAAAAGTAATGGAGTTAATTTGGGCGCATGAACCGATAAGTGCAAAAGAATTGAGTGTTCTTGCCGACCAAGAATTCGGATGGAATAAAAACACCACTTATACAGTTATCAAAAAAATTGAGGCAAAGGGGTACATCCGACGTAATGATCCCGGTTTTATTTGTGTTTCACTAATCTCCAAAAAGGATGTGTGTGAAAATGAAACGCAGGGATTGATCGACAAACTTTTTGGCGGTTCAAGAAAAGCACTTTTTTCGGCTTTGATAGAAGATGAAAAATTAACCAAGGATGAAATCGACGAACTTCGAAAATTGATCGACAAGAGGTGATACTATGCTTGGTGAGATATTTTATTGGATATTCAATATGAGTATCGCCGCAACTATTTGTATGGTGCCTGTATTGCTTCTCCGCTTAATCAAAAAAATCCCCCGTCGAATTTTCATTTGGCTGTGGCTTGTGCCGTTTATCCGGATGTGTATTCCTGTTGGAATTTCAAGCAAATACAGTATTATGGCTTTACTTTCCAAGTTTACAACTAAAACAGTTACACTCATCGAAATAGGCAATGATTCAGCACTCACAATGATGAATCACGTAATGGGTGCAAACAGTTATTTCCCAATCACTTATAAGGGAAATCTTCTTGATGATCTCTTTAATATTGCTTCTGTGGTATGGCTTATCGTAGCCTTGGCGGCGGTTCTCACTTTGACGATCATTTATTTCATTACGCTTGGCGAAATGAAGGATGCCCAAAAATTAAAGGATAATATCTATATTTCAGACAAGGTTAAAACACCTGCGGTTTACGGAATCATCAAACCGAAAATCATTCTTCCGACCGAATACGATGCAAACAAACTGAACTTCATATTGATGCATGAAAAAGCCCATATAAAACGAAAAGATAACTTCATCCGTCTTTTGGCGCTCATCGTTGTGTGTTTTCATTGGTTTAATCCGTTTGCATGGTTGATGTTAAAATTGCTTTATTCGGATATTGAGCTTGCTTGTGACGAATCAGTATTATCAAAATGCGACGAAGCTGAACGTAAGGAATACGCATATACGTTACTCTCCACGGCAGAAAAAACAAACTTATTTGTTGCGTCCTTTGGCGGATCTAAAATCAGAATAAGGATAGAAAATATCCTATCCTATAGTAAGATTTCCATCTTATCTATTGTTTCCTTCGCCGCACTTGTGATAGCAATATGTTATGTTCTTCTCACCAATGCATAGTGAAAGGAGTTTATTATGGAAAATAAAACATTTAGAAAATACTATCTATTCTCGCTTCTCGGTGTATTGCTTGCGTCATGCTATCCGATTTACATGGGAATATCCGTGATTGTCGATATGATACGTTACGGGACGGTATATGCGGAGAATTATCCGAAATATATCATTCCGTACACACCAATCGCACTCGCTCTCTTGGTCTGTGTTGCACTGATACCCGTCGCACTCAAATACTTTGAGAAATACGCATTACTGTTTGGAACTGTAATTTCAACTGTATTATTTTTTGTGTTTGAATTTATTTTGGAAAGGGCTGTAACTGTCACTCGCACCGTAACTGGTATTTTCTCCACATTGGAAGATTGGCAGATGTTTATGTGCTATGTTCCTCCGAACAGTTTTGAAGAAAGAACTTGGACAGAGGTCGACGTTTTGATGGGTGAATACAGCCCCGCATTCAAGCTTCATTTTTACATCATCTCAATTGTACTCATTATCTCTATTCTGAACTGCTTCTACGGCTTTGCCAAAATGATACATACCGGTGACAAGAGCCGCCGTAAGTCCCTTGTGATTCAATCGGTAGCAAGCGGCGCATTTCTCGGAATGTGCATTTGGGCATGCTTCACTGCCTTTTACAGAAACGGTGATATTCAAGTTTCGGCATTGTCGGCGGTATTGATGAGCGTATTTTTCGTTTTGTTCGGTGTAAACATCGGTGTACAAGGGGTACAAACAGGATAAAATAGAAATGAGGGGCGATAGAGCGGAAATGTCAGATTTTCCACTCTATCTGAACACGGTCGCTGGTGGCCTTGATCGTAGAGATCAAACCATC
>QWCN01000933.1_pt1 | contig 49554 bp, 43 predicted proteins | sample 1972711 | NCBI WGS metagenome assembly QWCN01 (sample SAMN09866707, study PRJNA288562) | Human gut metagenome isolate term1_stool, whole genome shotgun sequencing... | isolation source: gut | host: Homo sapiens | place: USA: California
CAGCTTCTGTCTTGCTTTGTTTCAGTGTATTATTCGGTTTTATTTAGGCTCTTTACCATCTTTAATACGGTAGTAATCATCCATATCCACGCTGAGTTTTACCGTAGTATCTGGTTTTCGGTTGCTCAAGAGGCACACAGTCTCGACATGGGTCGAGACGATGCCGTGAATGTCGACACAACACGGGAACAAATCTACCCCCGCAGTACACGGGAACATATCAAGCATTTTCATTTAGTCATAATGATATTGTGCTGTAATGAATGGATACAAAGCGCTAAGCAAAGCATTTCCTCCGTTCATCTGCACATATCTGATCAGCACTTCAGCCAGGTATTTCTTCTCATCACCGGAAGAATAAATCTTTTTACGCAGTCCTTTTTCGTCACGAAATTCATAGTGAGAATCTGATGCCATCTCATAATCAAGGCTATATTTTTCAAATCTTCCGTCTTCTTTTACAAACACAGAGAGAAACCATATTCCCTGATTATCCAATTGAATCGTTAGTCTCCATTCTCCTAGAGTTTTTTCATGCCAGGCATATCTTGCACCGGCGTGATGCTCTCTTTTTATGCCTTCATATCCCTGAATGTAAGCCAACGAATATGCTTGACCACCGGAAATCATCGGATGTGGGGAAGACGTTTCTTTCTTCCCTATATCTTCCTTTTTCAACAGCAGCTTGGAAAGCTTCGTAGCAAAAGATGTACCTGTCTTGTTATTGCAATTTTGGGAAAAACTTTTCTCCACTTTCTGCGTTAATTCCGGATATTCCGGCTTGTCTTCGTAGTGAAGCAACGTGTTCATCAGATAATACAGACTGCCGCTTGCAATTGCGTGATAAATCAGCGCACCATTGCAACCATAATCCGCTCGGATCTCCATACAGATCCCGTAAAGCAAGTCTGCCTTTGTGCCGCACAGTGCAGACCCCAGCGAATAGGCGGAGGAACCCGGCTTCCATGCCAGAACTTTCGGCAGAAACCCAAGCGTATAGGCTTCCTTCATGAAACCGTTATAGATCAGCTCTTCTAACGCGCGGTGGGTTGTGTTTTCCTTATAAGCCGAATAATTGCGACACCATTGGTTCAGTTCTTTATCCCGATACAGAACTTCCATTAGAACGACATATTTATTGCAGAATGCGGTCACTGCAGTTTCAATATCCGCTGTTAGCGGATCAGAGGAAGCGGCTCTGCGCTGTATAGGGGGAACGGCCCAATCTGTTCTATATTTCTTGATTTCGTCCCGATTCAATATAGGAGTACACCCGCCGACACGATTGAAAGTTCCGGCTCTTTTCCAGCATACCTCGTGAAATTCGTCTGCGATGTCGATGAATTCCTTTGGAAGATATGACATCGCCTGCACCTTGATTTCCAGCATGGCGGAATCAAATTTGTTATAAACCCAGCCACTATACGATCCCGTCTGCACAGCGTAATAGGTCCAGGCGATCGACCCGGCGATGGCTCCCGTGGTATCGCAGTCACCGCCGATTGAAATTACATTCCGGATGGCATCTTCAAAATTCTCAGATTCCAGAAAGGCGACAATCGCCTGTGGAACCGAACCCTGGCAAGAGCCGTCAAATTTGTAAGTCTCCCGTATGGAATCGAGCGTAAAATCCAGATTGTAATAGTGTTCGCTTATGTACTGCCCGATCTCTTCCTTTGTTCTTCCGCATTTCGCCAGAAATACCGCAGCGGAGACAGCTTCTGCTCCCTTGATACCCTCCGGATGATCATGTGAGACGCTGGCGCTGGCACGCGCCAATGCCAACGCCTCTTCCATCGTAACGGCTGCCAGCCCACAGGGAGAGACGCGCATTGCAGAGCCATTTCCATAGCTTCCGTAGGGCTTGGGATTTTTCTGGCGGAGCCACTTAGCAAAGCTTCCGCCGTAAGCTCCTGTCGGATGGGGATACCGCCGTCCGAAATCCTGCATCACCTCAATCAGAAATTCCTGAAAACCCTTTCCATTTTCGCCCCGCTTGAATTGCTCTTCACGGCTCAGCAGGATTGCTTTCGCTACTGCCACTGTCATAATTGTATCATCGGTATAATCGCATCCCGGTGAAAAAAGCGGAAATTGCTTTGTTATAATATTATTGAATTCATATTTTGAACCGACGATATCGCCAATAAATGCACCGTACATGTTTTGTTCCCCCTTTTTATTTGCTGATATCGAAATTATTGCATATCAACTTAAGCTTATGGTCCCCCGCAAAGCGACCTTTTGCCAAAAAATTCTATTCCATTCACCTGAGCAAGATGCAGAAAAGTAGCTTCCTATTGGAAATCAGAGGCTTCCCTATCCTCCGGTGAGAACTCCACCCGCACCTTCTTGGAGTCGATTTCTCCCTTGGAAAGCAATACTACCGTCTCAATGGTACTTTCGTTGTCCCAACAAAGCTCTTCTGTTTCTCTGTCTTTAAAATACATCGGAAAACGGAACTTTATGTGCTTCAGGAATCTGCCATCTGACTGCTCCTGCTCATAAATGTCCATCTGCTCTACAAAACTGTTAAGAAATTCCTTCTTCTCCAAGTCAGTGGACTTATCATATAGTTTATCAAAATACAAAAGAAATTGATAGACATTTTCTTCTGATATTTTCTGTTGTTAGATATTCAACAGACGGTTCTTTATTCCTCCATACTGTTTTCCACACATTCAATCTTCTCATCGTACAGACGATATAAGCGTGTCTCCAAATCCTGATATTTCTTTTCATAAAATTTATCCATGATATCCAGACTGTCCAAGCCTTGCTTTTGTTCAGGTCAACTATCTGTGCTGTTTTTCCTGTCCTTCAATCTCTTTTTCTATTTCTTCTGTATCTATTCTTGAACCAATTTTATTCAAGATGGTTTCCTCAAATTTAAGGTTCTTCACAAGTTTCCGAATAACTTCTTCCACTGCACTGGCATGCTCTTAGGTTTCTTTACCATATTTTGTATACAACTGTGTCCAGTACCTTGACGGATAATATTTTTTTCTCCATAATTCACCATTTCTCTTTTTTATAGTATAATAATTCGAGCGCATTAAAATACATATCCTTTTTGCACGACTTACACATACAAAACACAACCGATTTGTCTCTCTTAACAATCTTTTATCATTTTTCGCATAATAATTCGGAAAATGATCTTCTTCCATTCCCATCATAATTACAGCTTCAAATTCTAAGCCTTTTGAACTATGTCTTGTTGATATAACTATTTGGTTCTCCGGTTTACCTATTTTACAAAACTTGTCTATTCCGTATTCAAAATATTCCGTACCGGACATTTCTTTCACCAGATTATCTATATTGTCCTTTTCATCCTGAAAAAATACATTATGATCAAGATAATAATCAAAATGGAGCTCATCTCTTAAAAAAGCAAACCATTCAGTTAAAGACTTTTCATAAATCTTACTCTGCATCAACACCTTATATAGTCGCTCTCTAATAATTAGATTTTCATCAGCTGTCATATACTGTAATCCATTAACTGATATCAAAGAAATCCAAAAATCGCCTATTTCACCAAAAAGGATGTCCACATTGCCTTCAATCCATGAAGCACAATTTTCAACCCATTTTACAAAGTCGCTTCTGTTAAATTGGTGTTTTACAATATAGTATGGAATATTTTCTTTCTGACAACTCATAGCTATTTCATTACATTCCACCTTACTTCCTGCAAGTACAGCTATCTCTTCATATGGTATTTGAGCCTCAACAAGTCCCGGTATAATCTTTTTTACAAAATATTGAATTTGATTCTCCAATTCCTCATTCACTTCTATAAACTTATATACCGCATTTTCGCTTTCTCTTGTTTTTGCAACATATCCGCGCTGCTGATTCAAAACAAGTTCAGATCCATCAATAATGTCCTGATTACTTCTATAATTATTTCGTAATACTATTTTTTTTACATCTGATCTTTCAGCCAATTCATGTAAATAATCAGGTACTGCCCCCTGAAAACCATAAATTGATTGATCTGGATCCCCTACTGCAAAAAACTTTATATTTGTATATTTCATTAACGAAAGAACCATTTCATGAAGCGGTCTGCCCAAGTCCTGATATTCATCAATTAAAATCCAAGGATACTTCGCGGAAATACACTCTCTTACATAGGTTTTTTCTTGTAATAATTTTGTAGACTCGATAATAATGGTTTCATAGTCAATACATCCTGCTTGAAATAACAGTTTCTCATACTCATCAGCTACTAATTCTGCTTCTTCATCCCTCTCAATGCTTACCTTACTTGCTCCAGCAATGCTAAGCATTCTTGCACAATTCATTCTTTCGATTTTCAAATAGCTATACTGTACATTATGCTTTGCTTTCTCAAAGAGATTAGCTTTTTCTTTTTCAGAAATAATCTTTATCGGAATCGGAATATTTAATGAATACACATCAATGAACTTACCAAGTATCTCTGTAAGACAAAAAGAATGTACTGTTCCAAGGAATATATTCTTTCCTCTAACTAATCCTAATTCCTTTAGTCTTTCTGTAAATTCTCTTGCAGCTTCTCTACTATACGTCAAACAAGCTAATCCACGAGGTTCAGAAATTACACCGTTTAACAAATGCATGGCCTTTAATGTTAGAACCGTTGTTTTTCCACTTCCCGGACCCGCTAATACAACCGTATTATTTCTACTTTCAAAAGCAGCCTTCTGATATTCATCTTTTTTTAGTCTGTCCAATTTTTCTAAATAACTCGTACTCATTTATCTACCTTCGAACAAACGTATTCAATAGCTTTTTTTACATATTCAGGACAATTATCAACAAGGCATTTTCCTGAAAAAATTTGGGCAAATCTTCCTTTTCCAACACTCTGATCCTCTATCCTTCTTAAGCAAAATTCATAATCTTGAGCCTTTAGTTTTCTTTTAAAATTCTCCTGCTTTCGTTCACTTTCTACTAACTGATTAAAAGTATCTGTAAATGCCTTTTCACCGACTTCTGTAGTCGTTTGATCCATCATGTCTACTTCAAATGTATACTTTCCAATAAAATATCCTTTGTCTGAGAAATAAGATACTTTATCTTCCGGCACATTATTAATATCCAATGCTTCAAATATCCTTATAGCATTTTCTATTCCAAGAGATCCTGTTTTTTCACCATCTTTGACATCCTTTTCCATAACATGATAATTTCTATTTGAATCTTCCTCTTCTGAGCCATTCTCATTTACCGTATAGAAGTCACCATCTGTTATTACCGCATAAGGGATGCTAAGAGAATTTAACATCTTCATATAAGGTTTAAAGTTCGTACAATTAATATTACATACTACTATGCCCTTCTCATCTATCGGCTTCCCTAGTAATTCTGCCATTTTAGGAATGATGTATTCTTCTGCAATCCCTTCAACAAGCAAAACTCCTTTACCTAAGAAAATCTCGCCTCTCTTAACATCAAGATATCTTTCAACATCTAAAAATTCACCTTCGATCATTGGCATACTTGCCGTAGAGTGAGCAACAGTATTTCCATCTTTTTGATGTAAATGTACTAGCGACTTAATTGGCGATACTGAAGTAATATGCGTTGAATGTGTAGTAAGTAGTATTGGAAATCCATTTCGATTGATAACATCCTTATATATTAATCTCTGATAAACAGGATGAAGATGTGCCTCTGGTTCCTCTATAGCTAATAAAGTTACGGCATTATTCCCATGTCCATTATCAGACATAAATGTATATAATTTCGCACCATTCTCTTCATCGAGATCAGGTTTCAATATATAATTGCCGCTCGCAATAGATTTATAGCATTCATTCAAAATTTCACTGTTTTCTTTTGTTAATAAATCGACGTATTCTGCACGAGGGATAAAACTTGGAACAGTTTTATCCCTCAACATCTGAAGAACTAATGAAATATATAAAATATTGTCCAGCCCCAAGCTTGAATCAGACACTGAACGATTTGCCATCAACATTTTTAGCGATCCTAATACCTTTGTAGGATCTACCTCCATCGCCTGTAGCGAAATATCATAATCACGATTTCCTATAATTTCAGAAAATCGTTTATTAATGTGCATGATCATATCATTAATTTCATCCAAGTTCAGTACACGATCTCCGCATTGCTTATATTCATTAGCAATATTCTCTAGAATATCTTTACTAATTCTGTACTCATCAAGCATCTTTTTAACAGGAGATTTCTTACTATTTCTTAATTCTGCTTCTACATCCCTTAGAGCTTTAATAACTTTTAAGTTAAGATATTTTCTTTCCCTTGAACCGAATTTTCTGGACATATCATTTTTCATATAAACTTCATATTGGTATTCTTTCTTACCAAATTCATCAACATGAGGGAAAAACTTATAACTTAATAAAAGAACTTCATTTCCATTAACATCCAGAACAGTTGCATCAGATAACACAGTCATTATTGCAGTATTATTTCTATAATTACTGATATAAATCTGTATTAGTATCTCCAGATCATTATCCATAGGATTATCTAGTGAATCGTTAAAATCACTTTCCGAAAGCATTCTGTCTTCATCTGACAGTGTAGGATCTAAAATTAACTGCAACGCCTTGATAAAATTGGTTTTACCTACATTGTTTTCACCAACAATTACAGACTTATGCTGTAAATCAACATCCAAATCCTTGAAATTTCTATAGTTCTTTATAACCACTCTAGAAATATACAAACTGTCCATTACTATCCCCCAATTCTTTTGTCCATAAGATTATTATTTTGTCTTATCCCCCAAGCCTTGAATACCATATCTGCAAAGTCACTCTATGGAACTTATCAGCCTAAAGATAAAGCAAAATACATCACCTTCTATCACCAGTTTCAATATCCACAATCATCCGAATGTACTTTTTAAATTCACATTCCGCGTTCTAAGCAATCGGTCTTTTTAAACATGAAATACTCATAAAAGTGCGCTAATTCAAGTACTTCTACTAATTCGTCTTTTGCAGTAATACAACCGTCTCCACATGCACCGTCTGGCAAAACTGGTCGACTGCCACGCACTTTTCCATGCGGTAGCCTTTTGCCTCAAACATTGCCAAATCTCTTGCAAGACTGCTCGGTTTGCAGGAAATATAGACTATGCGTTCCACGCCGTAATCCAGAATCTTCGGCAGTGCTTTCGGGTGTACGCCGTCTCTTGGCGGATCCAGAATGATCAGATCCGGTTTTTCTGTAATATAATCGAGTGCCTTCAGTACATCATCCGCAAGAAAAGTGCAGTTTGTGATGCCGTTCATCGCTGCATTCTCTTTTGCCGCTTCCACTGCCTCCGGTATGATCTCCACGCCGATCACCTGTTTTGCAACAGCCGCTGCGATCTGAGCGATCGTTCCGGTTCCGCTGTAGAGATCAAAGACCACTTTGTCTTTGGTATCTCCGATGTACTCTCTGACCGTCTGATACAAAATCTCAGCTCCTCTGGAGTTTGGCTGGAAGAAGGAAAATGGTGTGATCTTAAAACGCAGTTCCAGAAGCTCCTCATAAAAATAGTCCTGACCATACAGAAGTCTTGTCTCATCGCTTTTTACGACATCTGACAGAGAGTCGTTAATGATATGCAGGATACCGACAATGCTTCCCTCCAGATCCAGTGCCAGAAGTGCTTCTTTTAATGGATCAAGGTCGTATTCTTCCTGGCTTGTGGTGACAAGGTTGACGAGTATTTCACCGGTCCTGCTGCCGCGTCTCAAAAGCAAATGACGCAGATAACCTGTGTGCTGCATTTTGTGATAATAAGAAACCCCGCGTTCACGGAAATAGTGAAGCACGCAGCTAAGGATTTTGTCCATGTCTTCGTGTACCAGCTTGCAGTCTTCTGCATTTAACACATCATATGTGCTGCCTTTTTTATGAAGTCCAAGTGACAATGGCCCGTCTTTGTATTCATCCCCAAAAGAAAATTCCATTTTGTTGCGATATGCGAACTCGATCGGGCTTCCTTTGATCGGCTCAAAAGTATATTCATAATCCACCGCATCATCAAACAATTTTTTGATCTGCTCTTCTTTCATTTTCAGCTGCTCTTCGTAGAGCATAGTCTGATACATACAGCCGCCGCATGACGGAAAAATACTACAGAGAGGATCTCTCTTTTCCAGCTCTGACTTTTCCAGCACTTCCAGAAGTCTGCCTTCCACACGGCCGCCGCGTTTTTTGTTGATCATAAATCTTACTTTCTGCCCCGGAATCCCATTTTTTACGGTGACCGTGGTATCTTTGATCTTCACACGTCCCTTATTCTGAAAATCAATCTTTTCAATCACGCCTTCGTAAATTTCACCTTTTTTCATCTTCGCTCCTTATGTTATCTGTTTTTGTCTGATTCATCGCCGGCTGATACTTTTCTGTTCTTGATTCACCAGCATTTCTGTGAAACATCTGTTTTATCTTTAACAGAAAACATGGAGGTACATTTTCTGCACCTCCATGCGATACACCTGTGTCATGTTTTACGGCCTTTGCAACAAGTGCTTCGACCGGTACGAAACCGTTATGATTATTCTTCCGTTTCTTTGTCTTCCTCGTCTTCATCATCGAAGTAGTTGTCGAAATCATCATCCAGATCCTCATCAAAATCATCCAGATAATCCGGTGTAAAGTAACGGTAAACTGCATAAGCAATACCTGCAACGGCTGCTACAGCACCAAGAACTGCCAGAACCAGAAGTACAGTATTTTTCTGTTTTTCTTCTTCTTTTTTCTGTAATGCAGTGATCAGATCTTTTAATTCATCCAGTTTGTTCATATGCACACGTCCTTTCCTGTCTGCCTTCTGACAGACACCTTTCTTTCTCCGATAAGTATATCACTTTTTCGTTGAAAATACTATAAAAATCTGAATAATTCTTCTTTTTTATAATTTCTTTAATTTTGCAAAAGCAGCAAACATTTTTTTGACGCCGCATTTTTCAAAATTCACCGTCACTTCATAGTCTCTGCCGCCGTCTTCAATCTTCTCTACGATGCCAACGCCGAATTTGATATGACGAACGGTATCTCCAACAGCATAGTCCAGACTGCCTGCTTTTGCCGGCATTCCTTTTTTCAGATCAAACACACTGTCATAAGCCTTTGTCTGAAAAATGCTCTTTGCCTGCATGAAAGAGGTCTGAACACGCGGCTTCGGCTCCTGCTCCTTTGGCTCTTCCCGTTTCTCTTTTTTCAACAGCTCTTCCGGAAGTTCGTTTAGAAACCTGGACGGACGGTTGTAATGTGTTTCTCCGTGCGTCATACGCTTTTTCGCATGTGTCAGAGTAAGATCCTGCATCGCTCTTGTGATGCCGACATAGCAAAGTCTCCGCTCCTCTTCCAGAGCATCCGGATCCTCCGAATCCACCGACATATAACTTGGAAAAAGCCCATCTTCCATACCGGTCAGATAAACCTGCGGAAATTCCAGTCCCTTGGCACTGTGCAGCGTCATCAGAATCACTCTTCCGACATCGTCATCCATACTGTCGATATCGGCAACTAGTGCCACTTCCGAAAGAAAACCTTCCAGTGATGGCTCTTGTGCATCTTCTTCATAGGAAGCTGCTTTGTTGATCAGTTCATCGATATTTTCAATACGTGCCCTTGCTTCTTCTGTGCCTTCTGCTTCCAGTTCTTTTACATAACCGGTCCGGTCGATCACTTCCTGCAAAAGCTCCTGTACACTGAAATAATCTTCCTGTGTCCGCAGCGTGCGGATCAACGTCACAAAACTCTCAATTTTGGCAGCTGCCCTTCCGCCGCCCGGAATCTTTGAAATTTCAGAAAGTGCCTCATAAAAGCTGACATTCTGTTCCGTTGCATATTCCTGCACACGATTGATCGTCGTCGCACCGATCCCACGCTTTGGTACATTTAAGATACGTCTTACGGCGATATCATCCCTTGCATTATCAATGGTTTTTAAATATGCCAGCAGATCTTTGATCTCTTTTCTGGCATAGAAGTTTACACCTCCAATGATCTTATACGGTATATTCGCCATCAGAAACTTTTCTTCAAATATACGTGACTGAGCATTGGTACGATAAAGAACCGCAAAATCTCCGTACTGGGCATCCTGATTTCGTACTTTTGCAGCAATCTCTCCGACAATGATCTCTGCCTCATCATACGCAGACATAAAACTGCGTACCCGGACTTTATCGCCTTCCCCGTTTGCCGTCCACAGTTTCTTTTCTTTTCGTCCTTTATTGTGGGCGATCACTGTATTTGCCGCATTTAAAATGTTCTGCGTCGAACGGTAATTCTGCTCCAGCTTGATCACTGTCGCATCCGGAAATGTTTTTTCAAATCCGAGAATATTCTGGATATTTGCTCCGCGGAATTTATAGATCGACTGATCATCATCACCAACCACACAGAGATTACGGTATTTTGCTGCCAGAAGGCTGACCAGCTTAAACTGTGCCGTATTGGTATCCTGATACTCATCCACCATAATATAACGGAAACGCTCCTGATATTCATTCAGAATATCGGAATTTGCCTGGAACAGTTCCACAGTCTTCATGATCAGATCATCAAAATCCAGAGCATTGCTGCTTTTTAACTGTCTCTGATATTCTGCATAAACCCTTGCGACCGTCTCCTGACGGAAATTTCCCTGTGCCTGAAGTGCAAACTCCTGCGGACTTACCAGTTCATCTTTCGCTGCCGAAATCGCAGACATCAGTGCCCGTTCTTTATAGAGCTTGGTATCCACCTGAAGCTGTTTGCAGACACTTTTCATCAGGCTTTTCTGATCTTCGGTGTCATAGATCGCAAAATTGGTGTCAAATCCGATCCATCCAATGTCCCGCCGCAAAATCCGGACGCATGCTGAATGAAAGGTAGAAACCCAAACCTTTCCAGCGGCATCTCCGACTAACTTATCCACACGCTCACGCATCTCACCGGCTGCCTTATTGGTAAACGTGATCGCCAGAATATTCCATGGCTTTACCTTCTTTTCTTCCATAAGATAGGCAATGCGATGTGTCAGCACGCGTGTCTTTCCCGAACCGGCTCCCGCCAGTACAAGAAGCGGTCCTTCCGTATGAAAGACCGCTTCTTTTTGTTTATCGTTCAGTGTGTCATATACACTCATAATTTCCTCCACCTAAATTAACTGATTTCGTACTTTGCTCCGCTCTGTTTCCGGATTCACACCATAGCAGAGTTTGTCTGTAACAACGTACAGTGCCAGAGCACAGGCTCCATCAAACATCGAATGTTGTTTCAAAAATACAGTAGCTAAAATAATCAGAACCGTCAGAATACCTGCACCCCATGCCCAGCCTTTTTGTTTCCGGGCAAGCTTGCTTCTTTTGATTGCCATAAAGGCAGCAAGTGAATTGTATACATGAATACTTGGCAGTACATTGGTCGGTGTATCGTTCTTATAAACAAACTGCACCAGCCTGACGAAAATATTGTCCCTTTCAAACGTCACCGGACGCAGGTTCAGTCCATTTGGATAAATGGCAGATACAACCAGAAAAAGTGTCATACCAAGAGCCAGTGTCCCGGCAAGTGCATTAAAATTCTCATCCTCGTGCAACAGAAAATAAACCACCGTCGCCGCAATATAAACAAACCATAATAAATATGGTATGATAAAAATCTCCTGAAACGGAATCTTATAATCCAAAGCACAGGCAGTAATATGTATGCCGGAAACATGCCTGTTCTCCAGCCATGAAAAACCTGACAGATAAAAAATACAAAAGCCTAAAATCACCGCCACTCTGCAAAGCAGTGTTTTCTTTCTGGCTATGATCTCTTTTATAATGATTACCTCCCTTTTCACATTTCAAATTCTTTCTTACAAGTATTCTAAAACGGGTGTTTTCTCATAACAGATATAGTGCCAGCATGAATGCAAAATGTCAACCCAATTATTTTATTTTAAGAAAAATTAAATAATTCATCCGATTATCTTTTGATATTTTTTATCAAAGCCCTTGTCATCTGGTTTTAAAAACTATATAATGTAATACGATGATGCCAGGGTCATTATCTTGTACTACTTTTATGCAAAAACATGAAAAAGAAGCCCGCAGGGCGGATTTTGGAGGATACTGCAATGACAATCAACACAGACCAGCTTCTGGAGAGTATTCTCGACAGTCTTGACCGTATTGATTACGTGAAGTCCGAGGATATTCCCGATATACAGTTATATATGGATCAGGTAACCACCTTCATGGATTCTCATCTGGCTTCCACCAGACGTTATCCAAGCGATAAGATCTTAACAAAGACCATGATCAACAACTATGCAAAAAATCATCTGCTTCCACCGCCGGAAAAGAAAAAGTATTCCAGAGAACATATGCTTCTGATGCTCTTTATTTATTATTTCAAATCTTTCCTTTCTATTACTGATATTCAGACTTTAATGGAACCTCTGACCGGAAAATATTTTCAGAAGGAAGACGGTTACAATCTGGAATCTATTTACAACGAAGTCATGGAACTGGAAAAATCGCAGGTGGATGTTCTGAAAGACACGGTACGTCGCCTGTACAGTACTTCTCAGAACAGTTTTTCCGATGCATCCGAAGAAGAGCAGGATTTCTTACGGCAGTTCTCTTTTATCTGCATGCTGAGTTTCGATGTCTACCTGAAAAAGCAAATGATCGAACGTCTGATCGATCAACTACCTGCACCGGATTTTCTGAAGAAAAAATAAGAGCTGTATGGTTCGTGTCTTCTGACACGAACCATACAGCTCTTTTTGTCTCTTATTTGCCCATTCGGTCAAACACCATTTCGTAACCATCATTTCCATAATTCAGAGAACGGTTCACACGGCTGATCGTTGCGGTGGAAGCTCCTGTCTTCTCTGCGATTTCCAGATAAGTACGTTTCTCACGAAGCATCTTTGCCACTTCAAATCTCTGTGACAGAGAAAGAAGCTCATTTACGGTACATACATCCTCAAAAAATGCATAACATTCTTCCTTATCCTGCAGACTCAAAATAGCCTCAAACAGACTGTCCACTGCCTCTGTTCTGATTTTCTTACTCATGACGTAACCCCTTTACTTTTTGCTCTTTTTGTGTTTTCTGACGTAATCCACACCTGAAATATCACTTTTTCCATTTTAGCACATTAAACTTGTAGTGTAAAGAGTTACCGCCTCTCCTGTACACGATTTCAGCTGATTTTATCCTTTTTTAATACTTTTACTTCTCCCAGAGCTTCTGCGGATACAGACCCTGATCCTTTAAAGACTGGATTGCCGCTACGACAAACGGTTTGTCTTCTTTATAGGTAACGCCATACCATTTGTCCAGTGATTTACGAACTTCTACCGTTGCTTTTCCTTCTGAAAGCAGGTTACTGACTACCTCCGGCAGGAAATATTCGCATTTCATCGGATTCACCGACAGATTTTTTTTCAGGAATACCGGAAAACGTTCTTTCAGTTCTTTCAGAATACTTGCAGAAAATCCCCACATATTCATGGAAACCAGGGAACCTTCCGGGATTACAGTCCAGGTCTGTCCATCGTCTTCTGTGTATTCCGTCTGATCACCACGTTTTTCAATATGCGTACGCTCATGGATCGCAACCAGATGATTCTGCTCATCTGTTGTGCAGACTCCTCTCGCCACATGACCGTTTTCTGTCAGAGTATTCTCGACTTTATATGCCACCATGGTATAACGATATTTATCATCATCCTGATGTGTGGACAGGAAATCATAAATCTCCTGAAATGCATGAACACCATAATAATCATCTGCATTGATCACCGCAAACGGACCGCTGATCGCATCGATACAACTGAGGATCGCATGGCCGGTACCAAACGGTTTCACTCTTCCTTCCGGCACTTCAAATCCTTCCGGAAGATTGGAAAGTTCCTGGTATACATAGGAGACCTTCATAATTTTACTCATGCGGTTTCCGATACTCTCTCTGAAGTCTGCCTCATTTTCTTTTTTTATGATAAATACAACTTCCTCAAATCCTGCTCTTTTTGCATCATAAATCGAAAAATCCATAATGATGTGTCCCTGTGCATCGACCGGATCGATCTGCTTTAAACCACCATATCGACTTCCCATTCCTGCTGCCATAATTACCAGAATCGGTTTTTTCATTGTATGTTCCTCCTTGCCTCTTGTCGTTTTATTTTCTGATAAAATTTTCAAACCCATGCTCCGGATGCCGAACCTGGAAAGGATTGATTGCGACACCTCTTTTCGTATTGTAACACAGGAGCTGAAAATCTTCAATCCGAATGCAAATGCACCTTTCTTTTTCTTTCTCATATATTACAGTTAGAAAAAGAAAGGAGTTTTTATGAAAAAGAAATCATTTCTCTTATCTTTCCTGATCCTTTTTGCACTGCTCGCACTTGTCGGCTGCAAAAAACATCCTTCCGGTGAAACGCTTTCCAAAGTAACCCTGAACGAAGTAGCACATTCCATTTTTTATGCCCCTCAATATGTTGCCATACAGGAAGGCTATTTTGCCGAAGAAGGAATAGATCTGAATCTTGTCACCGGGTTTGGTGCAGATAAAACCATGACAGCCGTACTTTCTGGCGAGGCAGACATCGGCTTTATGGGAGCTGAGGCAACGATCTATGCCTATGCCGAAGGAGCCAAAGACTCCGTTGTCAACTTTGCTCAGCTGACTCAGCGTGCCGGCAACTTTCTGGTGGCCAGAGAAGAGGATCCTGATTTTTCCTGGCAGGACTTAAAAGGCAAAAAAGTACTTGGCGGTCGAAAAGGCGGCATGCCGGAAATGGTTTTTGAGTATATTCTGAAAAAGAATAACCTTGATCCGGCAACAGATCTTTCCATTGACCAGAGTATCGATTTTGGTTCTACTGCTGCCGCTTTCTCCGGCGGACAGGGTGATTACACCGTCGAGTTCGAACCGTCCGCCACGGCTCTAGAACAGGAAGGCAGCGGCTATGTTGTTGCTTCGCTCGGCGTTGACTCCGGCTATGTTCCTTACACAGCTTACTGTGCAAAATCCAGTTATCTGAAAGAATCACCTCAGATCATCCAGGGATTCACCAATGCTCTGCAAAAAGGTATGGATTATGTGCATGCCCACACGCCTGCTGAAATCGCACAGGTGATCAAACCGCAGTTTGATGATACCGACATGGAGACACTGACCGCCATCGTCAAACGTTATCAGGAACAGGATACCTGGAAAGATTCTCTGATTTTTGAAAAAGACAGTTTCCTACTGCTTTCTGACATTCTGGAAAGTGCCGGTGAGCTGAGTGAAAAAGTCCCTTATGAACAGCTCGTGACCACAGACTTTGCAAAAAAAGCCGCAAGCCACTGATTTTGACTGGATAGACTTGCACTTACGTGTTATAATTGTGCCAATGTGATGTCTGTTTTTTCAAGTCGAACGCACGTAAGACCTGGCACGCAATTCTGGTCAGCTCTGCTGACATTTACCTGACAGAATCTCCGTGCATCCTGGCGTACATCCAACTGAAACTGCAGACGTCAGAATTGATTTTGTACAGTACAAAGGAGTTTATATGACAACAGCAAATACAAAAACACAGGCAGAATCTTTTACCGGAAATTTATTTCTGATCGGTTTTATGGGAAGCGGAAAGTCCACGATCGCAGCTGAACTTTCCAGGATGCTTCACCGGCCGGTTCTTGAGATGGATGAAGAAATCGAAAAACGGGAAGGTATGTCCATCCCTGCTATCTTTTCTGAACACGGAGAAGCTTATTTCCGTCAGCTTGAGACAGATCTTCTGAAAGAAACTTCCGCTCTTGGCGGTTTTCTCGTTTCCTGCGGCGGCGGTGCCGCCATGCGGGAAGAAAATGTTCGTGAAATGAAAAAAAGCGGCATCATCGTCCTGCTCACTGCTCTTCCGGAAACCATCCTTGAAAGAGTGGCAGACGATGAAAACCGCCCGCTTTTAAAAGGCCACAAAAACACAGCAGACATCGAAACCCTGATTGAAAAACGCAGACCTGCTTATGAAGCAGCCGCTAATTACCGTGTGGCAACGGATCAGAAAACATCCGCAGAGATTGCAGGGGAGATTCTGGGAATTCTGGAAAAAGAAGGTATGATTTCCTGATATTTCTGCTTTTTTCGTAAATTGTTTACATTGTGTTGAAGATTTTCTGTCCAAAAAGCGATATACTGTTTACAAAGAGGAGATCAATTTATGGATACACAAGACAGAGAAAAATACCGTCAGCTGCGACAACAGCAGAGAGAACGGCAGCTTCACATCATACGCCTCAGTATTCTTCTTGGCGTTGGTGTAATCCTGATGTTTACCGGGCTTGGCCTTCTGACTTACGTTCATCAGCAGAAACAGACTGCCACTTCCGGTAACGTATCGGAACGTTTCTCTGAAGCAGCATCTTCTGCTGCTCTGGAAACGGCCAGTCGAAACGATCCGGACACGGAAACCGCAGCAGCAACCGAAAAAGCACAGAAAAAGAAAAAAAAGCAGTCCCAGACAACGGATGTATCTGAGACAACCCCTGTTTCTGCGGATGATTATCTTGGTCTGCTGCAGCAGCAGTCTGCGGATCTGCCCAAATTAAAAAAGATCTTAAAAGATCCTTCCCGTTATCCGAAATCGCTGCTGAAAGCACTTTCCAAAAACAGCGAAATGCTGGATTTTGTGCTGCATTATCCGAAAAAACATAAAAATGCCGCTGCCAAAAGCATCGGAGATGACTTTGTAACCGGTGAGATCCCTGCCCTGATCCAGTGGGATGAACGCTGGGGCTATGCCCCTTACGGTTCGGAAACGATCATTGCAGTCAGCGGATGCGGTCCGACCGCCCTTTCCATGGTGATCAGCGGTCTTTTGCAGGATGCTTCCATTACGCCTGCCGTCGTTGCAGATTATGCAAGTTCCAATGGCTATCTGGATGAAAATCTGGACACTAAATGGGAACTGATGACCAATGGTGTAGAGCATTTTGGGATCAGCGGAAGCATTCTCGGGCTGGATGAAAATGCCATGATCAATGTACTTTCGGTCGGCTGTCCGATCATCTGCAGCATGGGACCTGGTATTTTTACCACAACCGGACATTTCATTGTGCTGACCGGTTATCAGGACGGTGCTTTTACGGTACATGATCCTGCCAGCAAAGTACGCACTTCCCAGACTTACACTTTCCAGGAGATTTCCGGTCAGATTAAAAATATGTGGTATTTTGCTAAAAATTAACCGCAGCTTCATTCAGCCAGGCAACCGCCTGGCTGATTCCTTCTTCTGAAAACGGAAAAACTGCGACCGTTTTTTTCTCCTCCGGCACATACATGCTGGCATAAGGTCCTTCCCAGTACCACGCTTTCAGAACCGTTTCTTCGTTTTCTTCTGCTTTTCCGAGCAGATATCTCATTTTTCCATCACTTCCCGTAAACACGGTTTTCTTAAAATACGGAATGGACACACATCCTGTCAGATCAATCACTTAAAATCCCTCTTTTCCTGATCATCGATATCCTATCGGTGTACCACAGCACATACCTCTGTTGCAGCAGCAGTTGCAGAGCAGATTGAGCAAACACATCTTCATGCACCAGTCCTGGCCGGAGAAATCCGGTCTTCCATACACGGTACTCTGTTTCTGATACCAGCCGGTACCGCCCTCCAGACGCTGTTTTAAGCTCTGATACTGGAAATTGTTCGGTTCCAGGCGTACTGCTTCACGGATATCTTCCTGTGCTTTTACATTATTTCCGACTCCGGAATTTGCAAGTGCACTTAAGTAATACCATCTGGCATTGCGGCTTGAGATCCCGCTAAGAACATTGAGTGCCTCCTGATAATACCCGTTATTGATATAGTTTGCTGCTGCCTGCATGTGCGTATCTTCCTGGGTTTCCTGCCTCTGCTGCGTGTTGAAGCCACCGTACTGCCAGAATCCGCCAAACGGATCTCCGTTATAGCCTCCCTGACCGTTTCCGTCTGCACTGCCGCCATAACTTCTCTCCTGCATGATCTGCTGGTAAGCCTGCTGTACTTCCTTGAACTTTTCTTCCGCCTCTTTTGGATCATCCAGATTGGCATCCGGATGATACTTTCGACTGAGGCTGCGATATGCTTTCTTTATTTCGTCATCGGTTGCATTCCTTGAAACACCTAAAATCTGATATGGATCATTCATCTGCTTTTTCTCCTGCTTTCTGTCTGCGTTTTTCTTTGATCATTTCGTATCGGCACCAGACACCGGAATATAAGATATTTCGCAGTATCTCTGCATTTTTCAAAATCGGAAGCTGTTCAAAGGCTCTGGACGCCTCTGCGATCATCATGGTCAGCAAATGCCCTGCAAATTCTTCAAAATCCGCTTTTTTGCTGTAAATCGCCAGAGGATTATAATTCTGCTTCTTTTTATCTTCTTCAACATCTTCATAAGCATCCAGAAGATAAATAAACTTGCCCATATAAAAGCCCATTTTTCGCAGCAGCGGCTCCCACGCATCTTTTTGATAAGCAAAAAGTTCTGCCATGATCTCACCAAAAAGCCCCGACATCGTATCGATATCCTGGACATTTTCCTTTTCTTTCTGCGAAAGACTTTCCAGACAGGCTTTGATCTTTTCTGCCTTTTCCGGATATGGATTCTTCTTTGTGCTTTTTACTTTCAGTACGCTTCCGTAAAGATGCCTGCCCGCCTTTTTCTCATCCTGCCAGTCATCTTCACACTTGTACATGGTAAGCAAAACATTCATATCGGCTGCGTATTCTGTAAAAATATTCTCGATCGCCATATGTCTGGACAGTGGATGTGCCACACACCTTTCCCGGCTGCATGTTTCCTCCGGCTCATAAAGCCCACAGAGCAGCATGGCAAGAAAGGTCATGTCATAACTTAAACTGATCTGACCTGCCATGCCATAACATTTCTTTAACGACCGGCACAACCCGCAGTAATATGCATGGTAAAGATCAAATTCTTTGAATTTCATCTCCGGCTTATTGACAATGATATATCCAAACAGTGACTTCACCTACTCTCCTGTTTCTTCTGAATCTGTTATCTTTTCTTCACTGACTGCATCTTCCGTATGATCATCTGTAGTTTGTGTCATATCCTCTGTATCTTCTGTACTATCATCGGCAGTTTCTGTCATATTCTCTGCATTTTCTGTGATATCATCTGCGTTTTCATTTTCCGCAAGTTCTCTTGCAGCCAGCTCCTTAGCCCGCAGTTCTCTCTCTTCCTGACGTTTCTTTCTTTTCTTTCTCCGGATGATACGGATGCGGATATAGAAGATCAGAAATGCTGCAAATGCTGCTCCCAGAAGGGCACATACCCAGAGATATTTCCATATGTATACAACCTGTATGTTGTGTGCACCGCTGATATCTGCAAAAGTATACGAATCCGTAAACTGCTTTTTATCCACTTTTACACCATCCACTTTGACTTCATAAAGCACATAATCTTTCTTTCCTTCAAATTGGATCGTATGGCTACTGCCGCGGTACGCTTTGCGTATGCTGTCTGATATGGTTCCGTTTTTGACACTGGTACTGATCGCCCAGGACGGAATCTCCGTGTATTTCACACGAATATCATGTTTGCCCTGAATATTGGTAAACGTATAACTGTCTTTCGCATTTTCAATATTGATGCTTGTTCCGTCAATCCAGATGCTGCTCAGTTCATAGTGTTTCTTTGGTTTATAAGATACCGTCCAGTCTTCATCCCGGTAAACACTCGCTGTCTCATCAATCTTACCGTCAATCACCTTTGTTTTTATCTTATACTGTGGAATTTCTGCAAAAATCGCCTGCACCGAATGATTACCGGACACCGCACGGAACGTGTATTCTGTCTGTTTCGGATCACTTTCTACCTGTTCTCCGTCTACGATCAGCTGTGACAGCTCATAATGTTCATTCGGCTGAAAATTTACCTGATAGTCGGTTCCGCCCTCCACCGTCTCCTCACTGGCACTGATCGTTCCGTTTTTTGCCGATGCAGTGATGTCATAAGCTGCACGCAGCGTTGCCACATAAAGGCGGACTCTTCTTGGATTGCTAATCCCCACACCAAGCATAATTTTGCCCGGCTCGATCTCACAGAGGGATTCGATTTCCTTTTTCTCATCATCGCCCGGAAGATCCGCATAAAACGTATTCAGATATTCTCCCTGGGAAAGGGAATAGATAACAAAATAATTATCTACTTTACTCTCTCCGTCATAACACGGCGAGATAATATAATCCCCTGTCACACAGAAATCCTGATACGTTGATCCTGGCGGTTTGGTTCTCGGAGCGATGATTTTCAGAATCTCGAAATCCGAGTTCATCAGACGGAACTTACTTCCGTTTCCGCCTGATACCACGTACTGATCGGTACTTTCCAGATACTCGATCCCGCCGAAATTCTGCCCGCTGGAGGACTGAAAGGTCCGTTTCCAGTGCAGTGTATCCGCATCTACCACATAAATATTGCCTTCATTTTCCTTATCCAGACATGGTCCCGGCATCACGTAGATCTCATTGGTCTTACTATTGTAAGTCATGCCGTTTCCATGCTCATAATCTCGTTCCGTTACTTCAAACGCATAACTGTAATCGTCTTTGTTAAACGCGATCAGCGTATCCGGGATTGCTTCCGCTGCTGCCCCGTTGATCAGACATACAATATACTTGTCCGTAACACAAATAGACTGGGGCCATCCTCTTGCTGAAGAAGTCTCCAGCTCACCGATTGCCTCCCAGTCTGCATAGATCAGATCTGATGCATCATAAATATCTGCATGAACTCTTAGCGGATGACATCCCCCCCATATCACTCCGACTATCATGCAGTACCATATACAGAATCGCAACATTCTGCACAGGTTCCCCTTATTTTTTTTCATTTCTCGGTAACACCGCCTTTATTCAATCAAATACACGCAAAACCTGATACGTGAATTTCTTTTGCTTCACGAGTATAGCACATTTTTACACTCAATATCAAGTATTCTGCTTTTCTTTACAACTTTCTGCTTTTATGTTACACTCTGTTTAAGATTTGGGTGAACGCAATTTCCCCAGGATAACGACTATATCATAACCAAAGGAGTATACTATGTACGATTACCTGATTGTCGGTGCCGGACTGTTTGGTGCCGTTTTTGCTCATGAAGCAAAAAAACATGGAAAATCCTGCCTTGTTGTAGAAAAGCGAAATCACATCGCAGGAAATATTTACTGTAAAAATGTAGACGGAATCCATGTCCACCAGTATGGTGCCCATATTTTCCATACTTCTGACCGTAAAATCTGGGATTATATCAACCAGTTTTCCGAGTTTAATAACTACATCAACTCACCGGTAGCCATCTATAAAGATGAGCTTTATAATCTTCCTTTTAATATGAACACCTTCAGTAAAATGTGGAACATCCAGACACCGGCTCAGGCAAAAGCCAAAATTGCCGAACAGATCGCAGATCTTGGCATCACAGAGCCAAAGAACCTGGAAGAACAGGCTTTATCTCTGGTCGGAACGGATGTCTACGAAAAGCTGATCAAAGGATACACAGAAAAACAGTGGGGACGCTCCTGCAGGGAACTGCCTTCCTTTATCATCAGGCGTCTTCCGCTTCGTTTTACTTATGATAATAATTATTTCAACTCCCGCTATCAGGGCATTCCGGTTGAAGGCTACACAGCCATTGTAGAAAAAATGCTCTCCGGTGCAGATATCCGCTTAAATACTGACTATTTTGCCCATAAAGAAGAACTCTCCGCCCTGGCACACAAGACGGTATTTACCGGTATGCTGGATGAATATTTCGGATTCTGCTACGGATCTCTGGAATATCGTTCCGTACGTTTTGAGGAAGAACGTCTGGAATGTGACAATTACCAGGGAAATGCCGTGGTAAATTACACCGACCGTGAAGTTCCTTATACACGCATCATCGAACACAAACACTTTACATTCGGCACACAGCCATTCACCATCATCTCCAGAGAATATTCTTCGGAATGGAAACCGGGCATCGAACCATATTATCCGATCAATGATGCCAAAAACTCCGCTCTGGCAGTCAAATATCAGGAACTGGCTGCAAAGGCAGAGCGTGTGATTTTTGGCGGAAGACTTGGCAATTATAAATATTACGATATGGATCAGGTCATCGCTGCCGCACTCGACTGTGCCGATGCAGAACTTTCCTGATATTTACTTAATAAAGCAGCAGTCATCGCTTCAAAGCAATGGCTGCTGTTTTTCTGTTTCTCCTTAAAGACCGGAAAGATCCTGCACCAGTTTGTCCATTCTTTTTGCAAAGGTATGCTTTTCCAGCACAAGCTGATGGCCTCTTTCGGCGAGTTTTTCTGCTTCCTTTGGATGTTCCATATAATAATCCACTTTTTCTTTCAGATCTTTGCAGTCTTTGTAAGTGACAACCGTTCCTTCAAAGATCTCCTCGATCTCCGGCATCTCATCACTAATGATAAACGCTTCTGCTGCCAGTGCATCAAACAGGCGGTTGGAGACAATACCGGTTTCTTTCATATCATCCCAGTGGTCATTGAGCACGATCTTCGCATCGCGGTATGCCTGACCAACCTGATCGTTTGGCATGTACGGTTCTCTGACACACTTCTGTGCTTCTTCAAATGCTTCCCAGTGTCTTCCGTAGATGGTGAGCGGATAATCCAGTGTCAGGGCATCCTGCACGATCTGACGGTAAACACGCCTGGAATTGCCGATAAAGAGCAGATCGTATTTCTTTTCGCCGGCAGTACTCTTCATCACATCCGGATCTGCACACTGCAAAAGCACATCGCATTTTGTTTTTAATTCGTTTTCCCATTTTCTGCACAGTTTTTCCGATGCAAAGTAGACCAGATCAAACCGTTCGTATTCTCCCTGTGGAATATCAGCCGGATGCGAAATGTTCCACATGATATTTTTCTGTACAATCTCTTCTTTCGGATAATATGGCCGGTTTCCACGCAGAGCAATCGTAACGGCACTGTCTGTGCTTTCATACCATCTCTGATAAGGGCGTACATCCACCTGATAGCCGTGCTTCTCCAGCTCCTTTTTCATTGCCAAGGCATAATGATAATCTCCCCAGAACTTTTTGTTTTCGTCATCCGGCATCGGTGCACAAATATCGATCTTTTTCGGATCCGGCACAATCGGCTTATCCTCTGCCTCAGAAAACATCCGTGTCAGACAGCTCTGCCATTTTCCTTGATAAACATATAGATTATAAAGTCTTCGATCCTTTTCTGCCTGATCCGGTTTGCTCTTTTCTTCTGCACTCTGAAAAGCAAGTGCAGCCGGTGCCAGAAGATTCTGATATCCGGCTTTTGAAAGTTTCAGGCAAAGGTCTGTCTCTGAAAACTCATCTTTTTTTACATGGATGGACTGGTAAGCCGGATCAAAACCACGTACTTCCAGAAAACGCTCCCGCAAAACAAGCATCACGTCCACACGGACAGCCTTCTGAACGGACGGCTGAAGATCCACCTCCAGAGTCTCCTCGCCTGCCAGAAGATCATACGGCTGCCAGTACCAGGTTTTGTTGCGGTTTTTTTTGTGGAAGGCAATGCCGCAGCTCTTCACCGCAGCGAACTTTGAAATGGCTTTCTCAGATTCAGGATAGAGAATCCTTGCTCCCACAGCCCCGGCCTTCTCGTTCTGTTCTGCTGCAAGCAGCATGGCATTCAGACATTCGGATGCCAGCTGTACACTTTCATCCAGAAAAAACAGATACTCACCCGTTGCTTTTCTTGCGGCTTCGTTGCAGAATTCGGCAAATGAGGTGTTTTGTTTTGATTCAATGTCTGCCGTAAACACTTCAAACTCCAGGCCGGCTGCTGCTTCTTTAAAATTCTCTTTCAGCTTCTGCAGCTGCTCCTCGCCTGTATGATGATGCACAATGACAGAAATTTTCCGACTGTTTTTATCCGGAGCGTTCTGCTTTTCACTTTTCAGCCATACTTTGATGCGTTCCTGCTCTTTTTGCAGTTCCAGCCTTTTTTTCTCCAGCTTTTGTTTCTGTTCTTCTTCCTTTTTTTCTGTCTGGACTTTCTTCACATAACTGCCCACAAAAGGAATTTTCTTAATGATTTTTTTGATTGAACCTGACAAAATGGCCTCCTATTTTCGCTTACCTGATTTTTTTGAGATCAGGTATTTTGGTCTTCCTTTTACTTCTTCATAAATCTTGGAAATATAATAACCAATGATTCCAAGACTCATCATGATCAGGCTTCCGACGATCAGGATCAGAAGGATCACTGTCGTAAAACCTTCTACTGCATGTCCTGTAAAATAACGTACAAGAGATTCAATACCAAGCACGATCGCAAACAGAAAAGTAAAGATACCTGCCACCGTCACAAACTGCATCGGAGCCGTTGAAAATGCCACTACATTAGTCACTGCATATTTGATCAGAGACCAGGTAGACCATTTTGACTCACCTTCTGTACGTTCCTGCACATCAAACTCCACGCTGGTGCTGCGATAACCGATCCAGGAGGACAGTGCACGGAAAAATGCATTTTTCTCCGGCATCCCAAGCAGGGCATCGACTGCCTTGCGATCCAGAAGTTTAAAGTCGGAAGCACGTGACATATCAATCTTCACTGCCTTTGACATCATTTTATAAAACAGACCCGCACATGCCCTGTGAATGGCACTTTCTTTTCCACGGCTTCGTTTTACCCCTTCTACCACTTCGTATCCCTGCTCCCAGAGACGGTACATGGAAACCAGCACTTCCGGCGGATGCTGCAGATCGCAGTCCATTACTGCACAGCAGTCCCCTTCTGCATTTGCAAGTCCGGCAAAAATAGCAGATTCCTTTCCAAAATTTCTGGAAAAATGCAGTCCGTTTACATGTGGATTTTTCTCGGCCGCCGTCTCAATCTGCTGCCAGGTTCCGTCTTTTGAACCATCGTTTACAAATACGATCTCATACGGGACAGATGCCTCACTCAGGATGCGGTCCACCGTATCAGCCGTTGTCTGTATCATTTTTTCCTCATTATAAGCCGGTATGATGACAGATAACATATTCTCCCCTCTTTTCTTTTGATTTGCGGACATCCGTGCCTACTCTTTAAAAAATCCCAGTTTTCTGCAGATACGGTATCCCATTTGTCCCCTTAATTTTTTTAATTGTTCCGTTTTGATATCTAATTTTTCCTTCTGCGTCTGGATTTTGACAGTCTGTCTCTGCACTTTCAGTCTCTGCATACAGAGTTTTTGGCGATGTACTTCCAGATTTGTATTTTTCTGTTCCTTCAGTACGATCAGTGTGTCAACTAAAGAACCGGTCAGCATCGTACGGTACGCCTGATATACCTTTCTGGAATAATAATAGTTCTCATAGTCTTCGATTCCAATCTTCCGGAATCCCTCCTGAAGCAGCATATCAAACAGTTCTCTTGCAGATGCTTCGTTTGTCTGAAGATCGATACTCTGAACCAGAAGATTTAAGGTTTTGTTATCAAAACTCTGTTTTACCTTCTCATTTTCAAAAGCTCCCCGCTCTTTCAGAATATCATGTGCTGCCAGAAATGCATCGTACGTGCTGTAAAGATCTTTGGAAAGACCTGCAGTAAGATTATTCGCATTATTATAGCGATAGTCGATCAGTCTCTCATCTACAACGGTAATACGTTTTGCCAGATAAAGTGCCTGCATGACAAACACGACATCGTTTGCTCTCTGGCGGTGTTCGAACTTCAGATCGTTGTCTGTGATCAGAGAACGGCGGTACATTTTGTTCCATGGAATATTCGTTGTAAAATTAAAAATATACTGCGGAATATCTTCTTTTGAAAATGGCACTTTCTCCGGCATATATTCTTTTCGCAGATAGTTGGACGGCAGTACGTAACGATCCGTCGTGTGATCCCATTTGCGGATATCACAGACACAAAGATCTGCCTCGTCTGCTTCTGCTTTTGTATAAAGCTTTTCCAGGGCATCCAGGGCAAATCGGTCATCCGCATCCCAGAATACCACATACTTACCGCGACATTTTGCAAGACCTGCGTTTCTCGCCGCTCCGGCATACTGATTCTTCTGACGGATCAGAGAAAGGCGGAAATCTCTCGATGCGTAATCTTCGATGATCTCTGCCGAACGGTCAGTTGATCCGTCATCCACGCAGATTACTTCAATGTCTTTTAACGTCTGTTTCAGAACATTTCCAAGGCTGTCAAACAGATAATTTTCTGCATTGTAAACCGGCATAACAACGGAAACTTTGATCTCATCATCTGTTCTTTCATGGCTCAGTTTCAGACTGTCATAACGATCAGCAAAAACCATATGCAGAATACGGTCTGTCGCATGGCCATCGCAGGACCGCATAAATTTCTCTTTGAAATCAATGACTTTCTGTTTGTCAAAACGTTCATCCAGATGGCTGATATAATCGATCATCTCATCGTTTGTCTTGCAGACCGGTCCCGGTGTCAGCTCATTGTAATCGTAATAGAAGCCTCTCCAGTCAAAGTATTCATCCAGGTCATAGGCAAAGAACAGCATCGGACGCTCAAACAGAGAATATTCAAATACCAGTGACGAATAATCCGAAATACAGATATCGCTGACGCAGAGCAGATCCTCGATCGTCATGGTTTTTGTTGCATCAATGGCAAAGGTTCCGTTTAATTCTTCCGGAATCTGCGGTACATTCTTTACTAACGGATGGTGCTTAAAAATCACTACATATTCATCTTTGAAATGCTCGGCAAACTTCTCCAGATCAAAGCAGTCCGGCGTTTTTGCCCTCGCCACACGACCGCGGAATGTCGGTGCATATAAGATGATCTTTTTTCCTTTGGCTTTTGGAAATTCTTTGTACAGGTTCTGGAATGCCTGAGCGATCGTCTCACTGCGATAGAAAATATCCGTACGGCTCGTTCCGACCGGGCGGATTGCATCTTGACGGTCCTTCATATCCATGGCTTCCGCATATGCCCACACGATCTCCGGACTGGATACGGTAACATAAGTATAATTCTTGTTGTTCGGATGGCGTTTCAGCTCTTCTGCATTCGGTCCGAAGATCAGCTCCGCAGTGCTCATACCAAACTTTTTGAAGGCTCCGCATGCATGCCACAGCTGGGTAACGATCGTTTCTGGCCGCATATCCACGCAGCTGAGTACGTCGGAAGCTTCATTTACAAAGATGTATTTTGCAGTTGCCGCATCGGCCAGCATCTCTTTACAGCGTCTGATATATTCTTCTCTTGGGATAAAAGAATTTCGCAGCAGATGTACATGGATATCCAGGTCAAAATCTCTTTGCAGCTCATCATACAGAATGCGGAAACTGTTGCTTACCTCCGGCAGACGAAGCTCAATAAAAATGACTTTTCGTTCATCGACCGGCTCATTCTTATGTGCATTGTATGCAGCCGGCAGTGTCTCATAGAGAAGCTTGTCTTTTCTCTTTCTGCCCATATATTTCTTTGCTGCTTTTACCGGCGGAAGTTTCTTAATCTTCTTTCTTCCTTTCCAGTAAACCTTTTTCATTGCTCTTATTACCTTACTCATCCGTTTTCTCCTTCTTGATCATTTCCAGCAGTCGCTCTGTTGCATGTCCGTCGCAGGCACTCATAAATTTCTCCTTGAAATCCGCGACCTGTTTTCTGTCAAAACGCTCCTTAAGATGGAGTACATAATCAACAATCTCCTGCGTGGTGTGCACAACCGGTCCCGGTGTCAGTTCATGGTAATCATAGTAAAAACCACGCCACTCTCCATATTCTTCAAAATCGTAGGCAAAGAACAGCATCGGACGCTCAAATAATGAATATTCAAATACCAGCGACGAATAATCCGAAATACACAGATCACTGACACAGAGCAGTTCTTCGATGACAAATGCCTCAGAAACATCATACGCAAAGCTTTGACACTCCTTTGGAACCTCCGGTCTCTGTTTCACAACCGGGTGCTGTTTAATCAGCAAAATCCAGTCTTTTCCAAGCTTCTCCTGCATCAGACAGAGATCCATGGCATCCGGTGCCTTCGCTCCCCCCACACTTCCGCGGAACGTCGGGGCATAGAGCATGACTTTCTTTCCTTTTGCTGCCGGACAGATGTCATACAGTTTTTTCTGTGCTGCCTTCTGAAATTTTTCCCGGAACAGAAGATCTGTGCAGCTGACACCGATCGGTACAACACTTTTGTCCTCTTTCGGAAGATTCATGGCCTCCTGATAAGCCCAGATAACCTCCGGGCTTGATACAGTTATATAGTCATAGTTCTTATAATAATTATATTTCAGATATTCTTCTCTGCTTCCGCCGAAAAGCTCCTCACAGGTGCTGAATCCAAATTTTTTGAACGCACCGCATCCATGCCAGAGCTGCGTGATCACCGTCTCTTCTCTTGGCTCAATGCAGCTGATCACCCTGGAACCCTCACAGAGAAAAATATAATGTGCATCGGCACAGTCCTTCAGACATGCCATCGCATTCTGAATAAATTTCCATTTGTTTCCGGATTCCATCAGATAGTGGACGCTCACTTCCATCTCTTCTTCGCTGCATAATACCTGATACAAAAAACGTAAGCTGCCGGAAAGCTGTGTCAGATTGGCTTCAATGAACACCGCTTTCCACTTTTTTAAAGGCAGCTTACGAAATCTCCTGTATTGCCAGGGAAAAAGAAGCTTTAAGGTCAGAAAAAGATAGAGTCTCTTTATCTTTTTACTCATTCCAGATCATCACCGTTTTTCCCATCAATTTGTGTATATCCATTTCAAATGCTCTGGTTATATCCTTCACATCTCTTACTTCTACTTCCGCACCCATGATATTCTCCAGATAAGATACTACTTCCGGATGCTCTTCATATAACTGCAGCAGACCTTCGTAGTCACTTCTGCCGCTGCGGCTGCTGCCGAAAATACGCAGTCCCTTTTCCAGAACCATGCGGGTATTGATCGGTGCCGGATCTTCGCTGACACCTAAAATACTGATCGTACCCTCCGGATGGATATAATCAATGATCTGATTGATCGCTTTGGATGCCGCTCCGCCTCCAACGCATTCAAACGCATGATCGATCTGCATATCTGCCGGAATTTCATTGACACAGTAGGTACCGTCTGCAAAAGTAAAATCCGACAGTTTGTTTTCCGTGACACCGAAAATATAGATTTTGGAATCCGGAAGCATCTTTTTCAGAAGCAGTGAGGTAATGTAACCCAAATTGCCATCGCCCCACACACCGATCACATCACGTCTCTCATGTGAAAAACGTAAGAAACGGTTGATCGCATGAAAGCTCACGCTGACAAGCTCTGTATAGGCAGCTACCGTCGGATTGATCCCCTGCGGCAGACGTACAAAACGATCCGGCACAGCCTGAACATATTCCTGCAGAAATCCATCCATGCTGCTCGCACAGAATTTGCTGGATCGCAGATAATTTTCTGCAATGATATCGTCTTTTTCTACCGGTCGGTTCGGGATCATCACAACCTCTGTTCCGATTTCAAAAGTTCCGGTCGGATCATAGATCACTTTGCCGATCCCCTCGTGGATCAATGCCATAGGCAGTTTCTGACGCAGAATCTCTTCCGCCCTTGCACCCTGATAGTAACGCTGATCCGCATGGCAGATAGACAGTCTGGTCGGACGCACGATCACCTGTCTGTCATCGATCTCCATTTCCTTAAATGCGACTTCAAACTGTCTTGGACGTTTCAGCTGATACACCGTATTTAGCATACGCCATTTCCTCCTAAAATAGACTCTGCAACACGCAAATCGTACGGATACGTAATCTTAATATTGAAAACTTCACCTTCTACCAGATGGATCGCATCCCCTTTGAGAACGAGGATCTTGCAGGCATCGGTCAGGATCGTCTTCTCTTCCTCACTCAGTTCATCAAAAACTTCACGCAGACGCTTTGCATGAAAACTCTGCGGTGTCTGTCCCTGATACATTTTGGAACGATCCGGAATATTGCTGATCTTCTGATTATCCATGCTCTCCACAATGGTATCGGTCGCCGGGATAACGGTATCGCAGGCTCCGTACTCTTTCGCATAGTGGATGTTATCTTCCAGAATACGGTGTGTCACAAACGGACGAACGGAATCGTGGGTGACAATAATGGTTTCTTCATCCAGTCCGTAAAATTTTTCGATATGACTGATCGCATTCATGATCGTATCATTGCGGGTCGCACCGCCTTCGATCACATCGATCTTATCTGAAAGCAGAATATATTTTTTAATGATATCCTGGGTGTAGGTGATCCACTGCTTCGGTGACAGAACGATCACACGCTCAAACTGCGGATTGACCACAAATTTCTCCAGTGTATGGATAATGATCGGCTTGCCGCCAACTTCCATAAACTGTTTCGGTTTCTCAACATTCCCCATACGTGTTCCCTTGCCCCCCGCAAGTACAACGCCGTAAATATTTGTTTTTTCCACGATGCTGCCTCCTATTTCATAAATTCCAGATAACGTGGAAGAACCTCATCCGGTGTTCCGATCTCGATCAGTTTTCCTTCATGCATCCACATGACTTTGTCGCAGAGATCTTCGATCGTATCCAGACTGTGGGAAACGATCACAACCGTACGCTCTCTGTTTGAGATCAGGCTCTTCATCTTTTCATAACTTTTCTTTTTAAACTTTTCATCACCAACGCTGAGTACTTCATCGATCAGCATGATGTCGGTCTCCAGAACGGCTGTGATGGAAAATGCCAGCTTGGAATACATACCGCTTGAGTAAGTACGCACCGGCATATCAATAAATTTGCCAAGTCCGGCGAATTCAATGATCTCATCCATCTTGGAACGGATAAACTCTTCCGAAAAACCAAGAAGCATACCGGAAAGAATGATGTTTTCTCTTCCGCTCATCTCTTTTTCAAATCCGACACCGATCGACAGAAGGGAAACGGAATGGTTTTTCAGGTCAATGCTTCCCGTATCCGGAGAAAAAATGCCGGCCAGTGCTTTGAGCATGGTGGATTTTCCGCTTCCGTTCTTTCCGATGATTCCGAGGATCTCTCCTTTTTCTACTTCAAAGGATACATCCTTTACTGCCTGGAATACATCGGCCTGTACTTTTTTGAAATGTAATAAACTCTGCTTGATGGAAAACTTCTGCAGGTTTCGATAACTGATATATAAATTTTTTACTTCGATTGCAATTTCGCGTTCCATTATATCACCTTCACATAACTGTTTTCGTATTTATAAATAATCTTTACTCCGATCGCTGACAGGATGAAACTCAGCACCATCCACAGAAGCAGGAATTTTCTTGCCGGTGTCTGGTCATAGATCATACATTTTCTTGCAGAAGTCAGAAGCAGTGCCAGTGGATTGCAATGAAGGATCACTTTATTCCACGGTGCAAATTTTGCAAGCCTTGTTTCCACATTATAAAAAATACCGGTAATATAAAACAGCAGACGCAGTACGATATTGATCACGTTGGACAAGTCCTGTACAAATACGCCAAAATGTGCCACGATTGTACTGCATCCGAACGTGAACAGAAACAGGGTCAGCATGATCGGGATCATGTACAGAATATTAAAGCTGACCGGCACGCGGTAAATGACCATCATAATGATCACGATGACAAAAGAGATCAGCATTTTAAAGCCGTTTACAAACATGCGGACCATAACCAGAATGTATTTCGGCAAATATACTTTTGCCACAATGGACTTGTTGTTTTTGACGATCTTTACGCTCTGCTGAAGGGTCTTATTAAAGAAATCCCACATCGTCAGACCGATAAAAATGAAGATTGTAAAATACTGCTCTTTTGCATTAAATACCACACCAAAGATCAGGGTGTAGATCAGCATGAAACAGATCGGGTCCAATACCCACCACAGCCAGTTCAGGTAGGAACTTGCCACCTCTGACTGCAATTTCGATTTTGCCGAATAGATCGCGTACTTGTAGTACTTTTTCGTGTCTTTTAGAAATCGACTCATTTTATGCGTTCTCCTCACAAATACTTTTTTGCTTTATCCAACTGCAGACTGCCTCGCAGGCATGTCCGCTCTCATAGCTTCCCATTTGCTGATGATGCTCCATGATCCTCGCTCTGTTCTTTTCTTCATCGAAAGAGCGGATCTGTTTTTCCAGATCTTCCATATTTTCACAGATTGGAAACGGCCACTCATGAATATCTACATAAAAACCGGTCTTTGCAAGATATTCCCGCAGATCCGGTGTATACAGAAAGCATGGTCGGTATAAAAAAGAATAATCCCATATACAGGAGGAATAGTCCGTGATCAGCATATCTGCTGCCGCTAAAAGCTCCTGCATATCAGGATAGTCCGTCACATCCGCTGAGCATTCCGGATCCAATCCTGCAGAATCGTCCTCACTGTAGCGATGTGCCCGGTATAATACATACCACTTTTCGCCATTTTCTTCAAGTACTTTTCGAAGTCCTGTAAAATCCGGCATCTGATTTTTCCCATTTGAACGATAGGTAGGTGCATACAGCAAGATCCGGTATTTACGGTCTATCTGATAGGTCTGCCTTACTTTCTGATCCGCCTGCTCTGTGTTTCCACAGACCAGAAAATCATTTCGCGGCATACCGCATTTTAAGATTTCTCCATGGTAAAGAAATGCACGGCGAAACAGCCTGTCACTTGCCGCCTGACAGCTCGATACGATCAGCTGTATATTTTTCGCACAGAACTCTGCACGCTTTCTGGTCGCCCAGTTGGCATCCGGTTTGTCATTTTCAATTTTCTTATAAGCTCCGCCGCCATGCCAGGTATTGATCAGATACTGCTTTTTGCGAAACGGAAACCACGGAGCATAAGAGCCGTTCGTGATGATCACTTTTGCCGTCAGAAGATAATAAAAACTTCTCAGCGTAAAATGTTTCACAAAATGCAGATCCTTCTCTTCTTCGTCACGATACCGCTTTGGATCTGTAACCATCCAGTATATCTCAAACGTGTCCTTCTCCTGCTCTCTGATATAGTCCGAAAGATATCGCGGATTGCAGGAATAATCATATCCTTTGCCGCCTGTAAGCCCGGTAAAAGCCAGCCGGTTCTTCCGGATCGGGAAGAGGCAAAATGGAAGCAGCAATATCTGCAGACATTTGCTGTACAGATATTTGATAAAACTTTTCATATCCTATCTCCTCTGGTTTTCCGTTGTCTTTTTATGCTCTTTCCCGGAAAATCCATAATATTTCCACACACCATGGAGAGCATAGGAAGCAAAATAATAACAGGATTTCAAGATGCCAAAACCCAGGTAACGATATACCATAAAGGTCATTCTCGCCGACTGCAATTTATTTCCTGATTTTCCCTGATTACTTAGCCTATATTTTAACAGAGGTTCCCGGATACCACAAGCTTTTTTATATTTTTGCAGGATTTTCAGCCAGGTAATGTAATCTTCGTGGCTGTCATCGTGCTCCATCGGATAGTTTTTCGCAACTTCCGTTTTCAAAACAACGGAAGAACAGTTGATGCTGTTATGATGCAAAAGGTCACGGTAGGTGATTTCTTCTTTTACCGGAATGATCCGTCCGGTCAGTTCGCCCTGAGGAGTCATCAGCTCTCTTGCCGTACAGCTTAAAACACAGCCTGTCCTTTCCATAGCATCTGTCTGCTTTTTTAATTTCCCGGCTGCCCAGTAATCATCGGCATCCAGAAACGCGACATATCTGCCTTTCGCCATGGCCACACCTTTGTTCCGGCTTCCGGCCGCACCCAGATTTGTCTTATTTTTAATAAAAGAAAACGCAGGGTTATCCCGATACGTCTCCAGCACCTGCTCCAGGTTGTCACCGGAGCCATCGTCTATAACGATGATCTCCAGCGATACCTCCTGGATCAACACGGACTCGATCGCTCTTGATATCAACCCTGCACAATTATAGGCCGGTATGATCACGGATACTAACGGTCTTTTTTCCATAAATACGGTTCTCCTATTGCTGTTTTCCGGTTTCTTTCATTTCCTTTTCTTCCTCTTCTTTGATCTGCTCCAGATTTTCCTTGGTAGCAGCCGTCACCTGCCATTTTTCCACGCCTTCGGTATTTTCTTTCTGGAACAGGATCTTAAAGGTCAGAAACATCAGTTTTATATCCAGCACAAAACTGTAATTCTCAATGTAGGTCAGATCCAGTTTTAATTTATCATACGGTGTTGTGTTGTATTTTCCATAAACCTGTGCAAATCCGGTCAGTCCCGCCTTCACCTTTAGGCGGTAATCAAACTCCGGTATTGCTTTTTTGTACTCTTCTGCGATCTGCGGACGCTCCGGTCTCGGACCGACCATAGACATATCGCCTTTGAGGATATTGAAAAGCTGCGGTAATTCATCCAGGTGAAGATTTCGGATCACACGTCCAACCGGTGTGATACGATCATCATGCTTCATCGCCAGCCTTGCTCCCTGTTTTTCCGAATCCACACGCATGCTGCGGAATTTCATTACATAAAAGACTTTGCCTCCTTTTGTCAGTCTCGCCTGTTTATAAAATACCGGACCTTTGTCGTACAGTTTCACCAGAATGGCAATGACGATCATAAACGGCGATGCCACAATAATTCCAAGCAAAGAAGTTACAATATCAAACGCCCGTTTGAAGAACTGCTGCTCGGCTGTCAGTCCGCGATGGCGGAACAAAAGCAGAGAGGTATCAAACAGGTGAATATTTTCCGCACTCATGATCATAATATCCGATATCTTCGGAATGCTGTAGCAGCGGATATCTTTTTCAAAGCAATATTTGAGCAGGATATTTCGCTCGGATGCCGGAATATCTCCAAGTACCACTGCATGATACTCATCGATCCGCCCTTTGATCGCATCCATCCCTTTGCTGATATGGATCTTCTCGCAGATGTTGTATTTATCCTCACGGCTGGAAATCTTCTGGATCAGATCCTGCGGGCTGTAATCTCCATATACCAGCAGCATCTGTCTCGGCGGATAGATTTTTGTATAGATCCACCTCATAAATAAGACCCAGGCTACGACGATCACCAGATCGACTCCTGTCATTTTCAGAATCGGCTCTATGAATTTCGTAAACTTCCAGCGTCCGATCAGTGCCAGCTGCAGATACGTGATCGCATTTACACAGAGCACGGAAAGAACCTGGGAATACAGTACTTCAAAAACCCGCAAATATCCTACTTTGAAGCCACCGTAAATACGGTAGAAGAAGTACAGCATCAAAGCATATTGTGCAATGACTACATAGTTTCCGCGTTTCCAGAAAGCTTCTCCGATCGCTCCGGAAAATGCATAATCCTTAAACCATACATAAGCGAACACACCTGTCTGGAGTGTCAGAATAAATGCAGATGCCAGAAACATGATCAGTCTTTTATAACGTTCTCTGTTTTCCATATACTTATCCTCTTCATATAAAATTCTATACTTTTACATCGCCGATAAGTTTACAACACTTTCTCTAAAATTACAATAGCAAAGTCTGTGGCAATGCATGGGATTATGCTTACCATTTATCTTTATAGACTGAGTAACCCCCTACTTTTCCTATCTTTTCAAATCCATTTCTCTGAATTTTAGTATCCTGCTGTTCATCTGCAAGAAAAACCAGATAATTCACGCCCTGCTGCCGGATTCTGCGGATCAGCTTTTTGATCTTCGGCTGTTCTTTTCGCATCTGACGGCGGATTTTCCGCACTGGTTTCTCTGATTTGGAACGCCTTCCGTAAAGCAGCCGAATCGATGCATCATACTGCCGCACATAACCGACCAGATCTTCCGGCATCACTGCAAAAGCCGTCTCACCTTCTGCTCTTGTGGCGGCTATCAGTTCACTGATCTGACACGCATCCGCCGGAAGTTTCTGCATATTGACTGCTTTCTGATAGATGGCCTGACCGCCCACATAAGGATTCTTTCCGGTCACGATGACCAGTGCCATCAGCAGAGATACACATACAGCCTGAATCGTTTTTTTCTTTCCTGCTGTACATACGCTCACTGCCACATAGGCTAAAATCACGGACGTTGGCAGAATCCAGAACATTCTCCAGTAAACAAATCCACCAATGCAGTATTTCATAATGATCCTTGCCGTAAGCGGACAGATATAAACGGCTGCAAATAACAGGGTATACCCCACCAGCCATTTACGGTTTTCTTTGTCATCACGTTTCAGGATCAGAAAGAGGAGTGCCGCTGCAAACAACAGATAATGCCATCCACTTCCGATGTACCAGCCTGCCCTTTCTATGGCAATCTGAAATGCTGTTATCATGATTCTACCCTTTCTTCTAGCGTATGATCACATATGCCGCCGCACAGATAACATTCGGCAGGCAGCATATCACTGCTCTTTTTATGTTTCCCCAATTTCTGTCTTTCACCGCATACAAAAGTGTCATAAGCCCCAGCATGATCGGTGCCAGCATAATACCCATGCCGGACACCAGACATGCCGATGTCATCATCAAAAACAATGTCATCCATGCACCGCACATCCTATTCGTTTCCATGCATTCCTTTGCCTGCAAAAAGATCGCCGGAAGCACAAACGATGCCAGAAGAGCCTTCCCCTGCCAGATACGGATCGACAGAAATGTTCCCTGCGTGTAGACTGAATAATAAGAAAACATCTGAATCAGCACCAGAAACAGCAGAAACAGTCCCACTTTCCGATCATCTTTATCAAACAGTTTTCTTCCGATCTTCCAGTAAACAAGATAGGAAATCAGAAGAAAGAAGACCGGTTCGACCGTATGTGCCACAACCGCCGCATGCATATGCACCATATCACTGTAGAATGCAAGCAGGATCGGAAACGGTGCAAACACATATCTCGCCGGAAGATACGATGCCAGCATTCCGGTATAGGCATCGTACGTGAACATCCCGTTCGTCTCCAGGGTCGTGGTTGCCGTTGCCACATAAAAGGCGTCATCCAGATCCGTTGCCATGCCAAAAACATAAGCTCCCATCTGTATGGCGACCAGCAGAAATGCAAGCCACATGGCCGCTGGAATTTTTTTTCGTGAAAGGCTCTTTTTCCGTTCTGCTCCATCTGCCCTGTTCTTTTTATTTTTCCAGGCAAAGATGACTCCTGCCAGAGCCAGCACGCAGGCAAGTATCTCATAGCTGTATTTCAGAACTGCAAATGACTGCCTGGTAAAAATGAGCGGCAACGCCAGCAGCTCAAATACTGCAAACAGCAGAACATAACCGCAGATCAGAGCATCTGTCATTCGCACGAACCAGTCTTTCTCCTTCCCTGTCTCAAAAACAGGAAGATTTCCTGCTGCAAGCGGAATGATAAGAAACCACAGCAGAATCTCGAATCCTTTGATCGCCATCCGACTTTTTCTCCTTTATTCCGAAAGTGCTTTCGTTTCCGGTGTCACCTGTTCTGTTGTCGATGTCACATTACCTGTTTCCGGTGTCACCTGTTCTGCCTTCTGTCTGGCCGCCTCTGCTCTTGTCTTCTTTTTGCAGATGCCATTTGTATCAAAACGATACTTTTTGCCGTCGATCACTGCCTTAGTGCCGGTAAGGCGGACACCTTTCCTGTCCAGATAATAATAGTTTCCATTATATACTACCCAGCGTTTTTTCATTTTGGCTCCGGTTTTCGGATTCAGATAATAATATTTGCCTCTGTATTTGAACCATCCGCTTCTTCTCACACCGGTAGACTTTTTAAAATAACAGGTTCTTGAACCGACTTTTACCCAGCCGGTCTGCATACGTCCTGCCACATCAAAATAATAATAGTTTGCTCCGATCTTCTGCAATCCGCTAAGTGCTGCTCCGGTTTCTGGATCAAAATAGTATTTGTAACCTTTGCGTACCTTAAATCCACGATACAGTTTGCCGCCCTTTGCTGCATAGTACTGTTTCTCGCCTATTTTAAACCGGCCCGTCATCACCTGACCGCCGTTTTTCACATAGTACAGGGCACCGTTTGCCTGAAGGAATCCGCTGTAGGCACTTCCGTCTTCATTAAAATAATATTTTTTATCATTAATTTTTACAAATCCGGAAACTTTATGCCCTTCCTCGTCCAGATAATATTCTTTGCCTGCATCGGTAATCCATCCGGTTTTCTTATTGCCGTTCTTATCCAGATAAATCCATTCACCTCCGATCTGATTCCAGCCACGCATTTTCGTGATACCGTAATGGCGTGCGATCGCAGTTGCATCTGCAACAGCCACCGCTTTGATCTTGGCATCGCTTCCATAATATTTCAGACAGTCAGAAGGATTGTTCACAAATCCATGCTCTATGATCATGGTTGGGATCTTCCACTGCCTTCCATAATAGATAATGCCAAGTCCTTCCCCCTTCAGATAGCCGAGATTCTTCATTCCGACCGTTGAAAGATTGCTCACAATATCCGCAGCAAGTGCTCTTGCTTCCACAGCATAATCTGCTTTGTTGGTTGAGATTGGCACATAGGCAAGTGCTCCGGAAACGGTATCCTGCTGATTTCCGGTTGAATTGATGTGCAGGCTCACCAGTGCATCTGCTCCCAGATCTTTTGCCACTTTTACACGGTCATATCGATCCATGTCCACATTATTGCTGAACCTTGTCATATAAACAACGATACCGGAGTATTTTTCCAGCTCTTCTTTACAGTACTGTGCCATTTTTAAAGTAATGGTCTCCTCCGCATAAGTCACACCATTCCAGGTACGTCTCGCACCTGCATCGTGTACATCATGTCCGGGATCCAGTACCAGAACAACGTTTCCATTCGAAGCATGTGATGTGACCCCCGTGCAGAACACAAGTCCCAGCATCGCAGCTGCTGCCAGATTTTTTAATATTTTCTTCATCTCTTCCTCCTGATTTCGAAATACTCTCGTAATTCCTTCTTATTTTTACAACCACAATGTAAAAATCACTTCTTATTTTCGTTCATTTTTGTGATACACATTACTTTACATAGTACCCTAAAAAGGTCTGTCTGTCAATCTCTTAAACCTCTGTTAATAATTGCTCATTTGTGCAAGCCTGATCGCCATTTAGACTTTTGACACTTGCATCATTTTATTTTATAGTAAAGTAATGGTAACAGAATTATCTTTTATAATCCATGTTTTATTTGACTGCAAATTTGCAGAGAATGGAGGAGTTTATGCATTTTAAGAAAATATTGTCTGCCAGCATTCTGGCATCTGCCCTGATTTTCTGTATCCCGCAGGCTATTTATGCTGCACCAGATGCGAAAACGGAAACACCTGTCACATATGGCTGGAATTCAGATGCCCTGGGGCGTTTCTTTCTGACAGAGAACGGTTCCCGTGCCACAGGATTTTGTTGCATTGATCAGAAAGTATATTATTTTGACCCGGACGGCTATCTTTTTACGCCATCCCAGGAAGGTGTCATGTACCTCGCCCAAAAACCTTATTATTTCCTTGCGGACGGATCTGTAAAAACAGGTCTTTTCTCCATAAAATCAGAAAGTGGTATCTCCTGGTATTATGCCGGAGCCAATTATCAGCTGTTTACAAACCGTACCATCACCCTTGGCGGAAAAATTTACTGTTTCGGAGCCAACGGTAAATCACTTCCAAAGGGACTTCAGTCTTTAAATGGGAAAAAATATCTGATCAGTGCTTCCGGAACCGCAAAGACCGGCCGTCGGAAATATAAAGGAAAGACTTATTTTTTTGACAGCACCGGAGCAATGATGATCGGAAAAGTTACTTACAAAAACAAAACTTATTTTACAAAAGCAAATGGTACGCTTGCCAAAAAAGGCTGGGTAACTTCCAACGGAAAAACGTATTATCTGAACAGTAACGGCACCTTTCAGACCGGATGGTTCTTTTATAAAAACAAATGGTACTGCCTGAACAAAAAAACAGGAGCCATGTATAAAAACAAATGGGTAAAAAAAGATGGGAAAAAGTGTCGCATCGGAAAAGACGGCACCCTTCAGACCGGATGGTTCAAAGCCAAAGGCAAAAAATATTATGCCGATGCTTCGGGAAATAAGATGGGCGTACCTTACATCGGCGTACAGCAGATCAAAAAGAAAATCTATGTTTTTGATTCAAGCGGTGTTCTCGGAAAAGGCTGGACCGTCTATGGCAGCCGCAAATATTATGCAAACGCAAAGGGCGAAATCACCAGAGGCTTTAAAACGATTGACGGAAAAACGTACTTTTTCAATGATTACGGCTCCATGCATACCGGATGGCTGTACTATAATGGTAAGTACTATTATCTGAATCCGTCCGACGGTGTTATGGTGACCGGCACTAAAAATATCGGCGGCACCTCCTATACATTCTCAGATTCCGGAATCTCAAGCCGTGCTCTGGAAGGGAACTGGACCGTAAAAGTAAACCGACAGCAAAATGTAGTTACTGTCTACAAAGGCAATACTCCGGTACGTGCCATGATATGCTCAACCGGTCTGAACAACGGAACTCCTCTCGGTACATTCACGATCCAGGATAAACTGTATACCCATGCACTTTATGGACCTTCGTTTGGATATTACTGTTCTCACATCACAAGTGAAATCCTGTTTCATTCGATCCCACAGCCACAGCTTGGCAGAAAAAATCTGCCGGCCTATAAATACAACCTGCTCGGCACTCAGGCTTCTGAAGGCTGCATTCGCCTGAGTATGGGAGATGCCTACTGGCTGTTCAACACCGTTCCGATCGGTACGACCGTTGTAGTATACGATTCTCCAAACCCGGGACCGCTCGGTAAACCAAAAGGCATTAAAATCCCACTCTCTCAGAGCTATGACCCTACTGATCCACTGTACTTTAACACCGGAAAATAGATCTTTGACGTAAACAAGAGAATACAGAAAAGCAAAAACCCACCCGGTCATTCAAAACAACCGGGCGGATTTTCATGTACGTTTCCTGAAGATCTTAATTTTTCTGTTCTTCTCCAAGTCCTTCTTCCACAGCCTTTACCATCGTGGCAAGTGCCTGATCCTCGTCTTCCCCTTCACATTCGAACGTGATCTCATCACCTTCCTTTACGCAGGCTCCCAGCACACTGAGTACGCTCTTTGCATTCACAGTCGCTTCACGAAATGTAAATCTGACGCGGCACTTAAACTGCAACGCTGTACTGCAAAGTACTCCTGCCGGACGTAAATGAAGACCGGAAGGATTTTTCACTCTTACCTTCTGACTTACCATAAGTTTACCCTCCTGTTACCGCATTCTGCGGTTTTCCCTGTAATAATTTTTACTCACTTCTACTCCTCCGCAGCTGAAATCACCGTATTGCTGCCGCTTGTCTTCTGCTTTTTGGTCAGGTTTACGACAATCTTCACTTCCGAAGTCAGTTCGTAGCCATCCGGCAGGGTAATCTGAACCGGAACTTCATGTCTCCCTTCTTTCTGATAAGAAGTCAGATCCAACACTGCCTTGACATCATTCTGATCAATATTATCCAACGATCCGTCTACTGCTGCAACTTCTACCGTGATCTTATCTGCAGGTGTCAATACCATATCCAGATCGGTCGGTCTTCCTTTTATCGTAATCGCAGAGAGAGGAATATCAATTTTCTTGGTTCCCATCTTCTCCATAATAACACGAACTGATAAGGTTGAAGCCGTTCCGCTCTTTACTTTTAATTTATCTTTATAATTTTCTTTCAGATAATCCGCAAGATTAATCGTATCAGAGGTAAAACTTTCTGAAACACCCTCTACAGAGATCATATCCGTTAAAGAAAGTTCTCCGTTCAATTCTGCAAGTGTCTCTTCATCTCCGGCAATGCTGATATTCTCCGGAGTCACTTTCACTTCGGACACACAGTATCCCGGTGCCGGATCACCGTAAGTTCCGATATTTACTTTTACATTCTGTTCTACTTTCCAGAGTTGGATCTTTGCACTTAACACGCCATCTTTGATCAGGTCGCCGCTGCTCGTTGTAAAAACCAGCTTATCCAACTGGCTCTGTGTAAAATCGGTGCCATTTTTATCGGTGACAACAATATTTCCTTTTACTGTTTTATCCGAAGAAAGTCCGTTCACGCTCACCGACATACTGACTTTGTGAATGATATTCATCAGCGACTCCGCCCCCGCAATATTGATCGTATCGCCCTCTTTGATCGTAGAAGTCCCGATGTCATATCCATCGACCGGCTCCCCGGTCGTATCCACTTCCACACCGAACGATTCCTGCACAACATTTTCAATCTTGATCTTCAGGGATGCCGGTTCACACTCCCAGTTTGCCTTGGTGATCGCACTGCTGGTACATTCCAGTGTATATGGCACTGCATTGCCGAGCGTCACATTCCGCATATCGGCAACCACTTTAAAATCTTTTGACTGAAGCTTGTTCAGCACAGATTCTCTCGCTTTCACCCATACTTTTACTTTATCGGTATCCTCCTGAACACTGAATGTCTTGTCCACGCCAAAACAGTCACTGTTGCGGATTTCCACTTTTACATCCGAAAAGGACTGCACTTTTTCCGGATCATCCACATTGACTACAAAAATCCACATCATGCAGGCAACCAGCACCGACACTATTTTCAGGCCAAGATTACTGGTCAATATTCTCTTTATTCTGGTTGATATTTTCCTCATTCTTGCCTTTTCCTTTCCAGAATTTAAATCTTTTTGTATTTACATTTTTATCCTGAAGAATAACCAGCTGTTCTTTCAGTTCTTCCGGTGTCACATCTCTGGTAAGAACACCTTTCTGTGCAATGGATACCTTTCCCGTCTCTTCTGAAACAATAATCGTCAGAGAATCTGTCACTTCGCTGATACCGACACCGGCTCTGTGGCGGGTACCAAGCTCTTTGCTCAGCTCCATGTTATCCGAAAGAGGCAGATAACAGGTTGCGGAAATAATACGGTTTCCTCTGACAATGATTGCTCCGTCATGCAGCGGTGTATTATGCTCAAAAATATTCAGCAAAAGCTGACTGGTAACCAGAGAATCCAGCTCGATACCGGTTCTTATATACTCGGTAAGCTTGGTGTTTTTTTCCAGAACGATCAGAGCACCGGTCTTTGCTTTTCCCATCTCAAAGGAGCCTTTCACCAGCTCGTTGACGGTCTTGTCGCTGAAACGTTCCTCTGCATCTTTTTCCATATCAAACGGTAGCAGCGAAGAAAGGAACTTCTTTTCGCCAAGCTGTTCCAGAGCCCTCCTCAGCTCCGGCTGAAAAATAACGGCCGTTGCCACAAGGATCGCATTGATGCCTTTGCTGACCAGAAACAGAATGGAATCCAGGTTCAGAAGTGTGGCAATAAAGATAAAAACAATCATGACCAGGATGCCCTTCATCAGAGTCCACGCCCGGGTGTTCCGGATCCAGATCAGGATGTGGTACACTACAAAGGAAAGTATGATGATCTCCAACACATCGGAATAAGTAAACGTAAGGCTGGAAAGATAACTATGAATGAATTGTTTCATGCCCATCATGATGTTCACGTCCTTTCCTGTCGATTCTTCCTGCTTCCATTTCCTGACTGTCCTCATCGTTTCGGTATCGTTTCGGTACTGCCTCGACATAGTAATAATAATCATTATCTTCAAACTGAAGATTTTCTATTTTGCGGTAATCCAGATTAAAAAACAACTGTTCCAGCAGAAATGCCACTGCCGCCGAGATCAATGTTCCGATCAGGATCCATAAAATCCCGATCTCCAGATGCAGCATCATGTAACCTGCCATCATCAGCACCAGATAAATGACCGTACCCGCTGCGATCGCAACTTTCCATGCATGCTTCATCGCCATCCTTCTTGCCAGAAATACAACAGCAAATACTGCCAGCAGCACAACCAGCATCAGGATCATCTCCTGCTCACCCAGAAGCGTATCGATCATTGTCTGCAGTTCTGCAAGGATCTTTTCCGCAGTGCTCTGTTTTGCCATCGCAAGATCCACCGATGCACCGCCCAGCTTTCCTATCGTCAATAACGTATAGTAAAATACCGTTCCCGCAGCCATACCTGCTGCGGACATCGTACTTCCCATCAGCCCGAAACTGATCGGTACGATACACGGGACATGGAAGAAAAGTCCGAGGATTGTCAGCAGCATGGCCCATGCCTGTCTCGATGCAAATGCAAAATATAAAAGCAGTACTGCCAGCAAAACGCCTCCTCCGACTGCCAGCGATGCGATTGATACGGACGCAAACTGCAGCAGTGCTGCGACAAATGCCAGTACAATCATAACATTCGGCGGCAGGATCGCACAGACCAGTGCCAGAATCAGTTCCACAAAAATATTTCCAAAAATGCTTTTTCCGCCAATCCGACCATTAATCTGCATAAACAGAATCAACGCTGTAACAAATTTGGCAGCGGCATTGATGTAATTTCCATATTCACTGTAATATTTTTCGAATAATGTCCTGATATTATAAATTCCCTTCACTTTTTCCTCCTGAGATCTGTCACTTCCAGTATTTCTATATCATCTTCATCTTCCAGTCTCTGCAGCAGCACCTGATAGTGCCGGAACAGCTCCTGCCCGTAAAAATACCGTTTCATAGTTATCACATAGGTAAGCAGCAGACCTGCGGTCATACACAGCAGATAGCTGACGATCACTCCGGTCAGTATCCCCTTGATCTGCATACGGTTAAGCTTCTCGATCAGCATATCCATATTGGCCACTCCCCAGAGCAGAAGTCCGATCATATATGCGACAGTAAGATAACACGCATTTTTCAGCAGCTGTACTGCCACATAATCACTGCGATAATATTCTCTGGCTTTTTGCAGTTCCTCCCCATGGTGCTTTTCCATAACTGCAATTTTAGACATTGTTCGTATTTTTTTCTTGTTCAGCATAGTTACCCCTTAATGATTCCTCTGTCTTTTTTTCAGTATAACATAAAATCCGGTTTCTGAAAAGTATCTCTCAGCAATCCGGTTTTCCTGTACAAAGCACAAGAAAATGTACTTCTTCTGCTCCCGCCATCCAAAGCACCTTCGCCGCTTCGTCCATCGTAACCCCAGTTGTATAGATATCATCCACAAGCAGTACTTTCTTTAATTCTAACGCATTTGTCGAAGTTTTAAAAGCATTTTTCAGATTTATTTCTCTTTCTTTTCTTCCAAGACTTTTCTGCGGTATCGTTTTCCGTACACGCACGAGGCTTTTTGTATCAACCGGGATCTGAAGCCTTTTCCCAAGACATTTTGCCAGTATTTCTGCCTGATTGTATCCCCTTTGTCTCTTTTTTCTCTTATACATCGGAATCGGAATGATCACATCCGGATTCCAGGTGCGGATCTCATCTCCACAGACACGCTCCATTTCCGATACATAAAATCCGGCATATTCTCTTTTGTTGTGAAATTTAAACTGATATACAGATTTCCTGATTTCTTCTTCATAGAGAAAAACAGCCCTTCCCGATGTAAAAAAATGCGTTTTTTCCTGACAGTCCGGACAATACTCTGTTTCCAAAGATGCCACCGGCTTCCCACACGTTTTACATTTCGGTCCCCTGATCGGTACTGCTTTTGTTCGACATTTCATACAAATAAGTGCCGCTTTATCTGTTAAAATATCCTGACAAAGCGGACAGCGTCTTGGATAGAGGAGCGTGATCATCTCCTCCAGTGCCTGAATCATAATACAAATTCACAGATCCGCTGCCTCAGGGATGTGTAGCGTATCTGTTCATATTTATTATCGATCATTTGATTGACCGCATACGGACTTCCGACGATCGTAACGCAGGAACGTGCTCTTGTGACCGCTGTATAGAGCAGATTGCGGTTCATCAGCATCCTCGGTCCGTTCAGCAACGGGAGGATCACGGCCGGATATTCACTTCCCTGTGCCTTATGCACCGTCAGTGCATAGGCAAGCTCCAGCTCTTCGAGCTCTTTAAAGGAATATTCTGCAAAACGGCACTCATCAAATTCCACTGTCACCATTTCTGCATATGTATTGATCTCACGGATAATGCCCATGTCACCGTTAAAAACACCGCAGCCTTTATCGACCGGAATCCCATATTTTCCGCGTACCTCCCACTCCATCTGATAGTTATTGCGGGTCTGCATGACTTTGTCACCTTCCCGGAACTTGCATCTGCCGGTATCTTTCTCATTCTTTTCCGGTGACGGTGGATTGAGATACTGCTGAAAGATCGTATTGAGACGTTCCACACCAAGAAGCCCTTTCCGCATCGGTGTCAGAACCTGGATATCATACGGATCTGCATCTACATAAGAAGGTAATTTTTTCTGGATCAGTGTCAGTGCAACACTGATGATCACATTTGCATCTTCCCGTTTCAGGAAAAAGAAATCCCGGCTCTTATTGTCCATCACGATGTGTTCACCCTTATTGATCTTATGGGCATTTAAAACGATATCACTTCCGCCCTCCTGGCGAAAAATGTGTGTCAGACACACTACCGGAAAACATTCTGATTCTATGATATCCTTCAGGACACTTCCCGGTCCCACGGAAGGCAGCTGATCCCTGTCACCAACCAGGATCAGTCTTGTTCCAACGGTGACAGCTTTCAACAGGGCATGCATCAGATAAATATCCACCATGGACATCTCATCCACAATGATCACATCTGCCTCCAGCGGATTCTCTTCGTTTCGTTCAAACTGTTTTGGTCCTTCTTCCTCATCTGCTGCCCCGGAAATCTCCAGCATGCGGTGTATGGTCTGTGCTTCACAGCCGGTCGCCTCCTGCATTCGTTTGGCTGCCCGTCCGGTTGGTGCTGCCAGTCGCACTTCCAGACCTTCTGAGTCAAAATAATCGATCATTGCATTGATCGTTGTTGTTTTTCCTGTTCCCGGACCACCGGTCAGAACCAAAAGGCCGTGACCGGCAGCTGTAACCACTGCCTCTTTCTGAAGCTCATCGAGCTCATACCCGGAATGTTTTCCCAACTTATCCATTCGCCTGCTGATCTTCTTCTCATCGATCTTGCAGGATATGTTCAGATCATGGAGCATTTTTGCTGTATTCAATTCCGTGTAATAGGCATTGATCCCATATACGCAAATCTGCCTCTCCTGCTCTTTGAGTATCAGCCTGCGTTCTACTGCCAGATCCATGATATGTTTCTCTACCAGCTCCTGACTTACACCCAGAAGCTCCACCGTTCTTGCCAGAAGCTCCATCTTCGGCAGATACACATGACCTTCCAGAGAGATCCTGGTCAGCACATGCAGAATACCGCTGCGGACCCGGAAATCTGAATCCGTATGGATCCCGACTTTTGAGGCTATTTCATCCGCGATTTGAAATCCGACGCCATTTATATCGTCTGCCATCTGATATGGATTGTCCTGAATCACAGCGTACAGTCTTGCTCCGTACTGCTTATAAATCTTGGCTCCAAGTGTATTGGAAATACCATATTGCTGCAAAAAGATCATCGCTTTTCGCATATCTCTTTTTTCTGATACCTGTTCTGAGATCTCACGGGCCTTTTTCTCACTGATTCCTTTGACTTCCGCCAGTCGTTCCGGCTCTTCTTCCATAATGCGAAAAGTATCTTCTTTAAATTTCCGCACAATCCTGGCTGCCAGTGCGATTCCGATCCCTTTGATCACACCGGAACCAAGATAACGTTCGATCGCCGCCGTATCTTCCGGATCTTTTATTTCCAGTTTCTGGATCTGGAACTGTGTCCCGTAAACTGCATGTTCGGTATAGTGCCCGGTCGCTTCGATCAGCTCCCCTTCTGTGATCACCGGGAAGGTACCCACACAGGTCAGTTCTTCTCCTTCGTGGTTCACAACCATAACCGTGTAACCATTGTCACTGTTCCGAAAAATCAGATGATCTATATATCCTTTTATTTTATCCATGAATTTCTGCTTAAATCCCCTTACTCTATCAGTTTGCCATTGCCGGCTGTCAGCTCCACAAATTTCCCGGTGCCGATTGCTACTGCGGTCATCGGATCTTCTGCAGTCACCGTATTAATGCCTGTTTTCTCTTCGATCAGCTCTTCCAGGCCCCCAAGCAGTGAACCGCCCCCCGTCAACACGATACCACGATCCACAACATCGGCTGCCAGTTCCGGCGGCGTACGCTCCAGAACGCCATGTACTGCCTCAACGATCTGTGAAGTTGTCTCTTTTAAAGCATCTCTTGTCTCCTCTGAAGTCACACGAACGGTTTTCGGCAGGCCGGTAACAAGATCTCTCCCTCTTACTTCCATTACTTTCTGATCCGGACGTTCAATCGCAGTTCCAATATTGATCTTGATATCTTCTGCCGTACGTTCTCCGATCAGAAGATTATGTTTTTTCCTTACATAACGGATGATTGCCTCATCAAAATCATCACCGGCGACTTTGATCGAAGTGCTCACAACAATTCCGTCCAGAGAGATCACAGCGACATCGCAGGTACCCCCTCCGATGTCCACAATCATATTGCCGCATGGTCTGGAAATATCGATCCCTGCTCCGATGGCTGCTGCGATCGGCTCCTCTATAATAGAAACTTCTCTTGCACCTGCCTGATAGGTTGCATCTTCCACCGCCTTTTTCTCGACCTCTGTAATGCTGCTCGGCACACAGACACTGATCCTCGGTTTGCGAAAAGACATTCTGCCGATCGCTTTCTGGATAAAATACTTCAGCATCTGTTCGGTCACGGTATAATCAGAAATAACGCCCTTACGCAGCGGGCGAATTGCAACGACATTGCCTGGTGTACGCCCAAGCATCAGTCTTGCCTCCTCTCCGATTGCTTTGATTTTATTTGTATCACGGTCAAAGGCTACTACGGAAGGCTCTTTTAAAACAACGCCTTTTCCTTTCACGTACACCAGTATACTCGCAGTGCCAAGATCTATTCCAATATCTGTTGAATTCATTTCTGCGTTCTCCTTTCTCCATCAGGATCTTCCCCCTGTCTGTCCTTGGTTTATTATATACAACGGCTTTCTTCTTGAAAAGGGGTTTTTATTTTTTTCTTCTTTTCATTTTTTATTAATATTTAAGACATACTTTTAACACATTTCTATTCTATACTGTGGCTGTATTAGTGAAGAGCTAATATATTTCATAACTCACACTACGCAACACCCACACGTTGCGTAGTACTCCCTCAAAATATTTTAATTTTTCTCTTTCCTTTGAAGAAGGCACCGCAGGTGTCTTCTTCATTTTTATGTCACAAGTTCCGTTTTTTCTTTTTCAGTACAAAAGAATGAACAGAAAGTGTTACAGAGTGCCAGACGTAAAAAGACAGGTCACATCTCCTCTTGTGTTGAAAGAAGAAATAGCCTCCACACCTCCTGCCCAGCCGATTACGCTATGGAAACGGAAAGTTTTTTAGCAAATATCTGTGGTTTGAAAAAGCTTTCCGCTTAAGCGACCCCGGGCAGGCCAGTAGCTTTTGGCAATGTGCAAACGAAACCACATTGTAAAACATAGTGCGTAAAATAATACAGCCATGATGAATTCGAAAACAAATCACTCTGACGGTAGCGAGGCTTCCGTCGTGAGGTTTGCGATGTTGCCGCCCCAGAGAGCCGCTGTCTGAGCCTCGAAGAGGCGAGTTTAGGCGAAGGGCGG
>QWCN01002133.1_pt1 | contig 49447 bp, 32 predicted proteins | sample 1972711 | NCBI WGS metagenome assembly QWCN01 (sample SAMN09866707, study PRJNA288562) | Human gut metagenome isolate term1_stool, whole genome shotgun sequencing... | isolation source: gut | host: Homo sapiens | place: USA: California
CATGCCGGTACAAGAGGAAGTGATTCCGTACCTTTTAGGAGAAAATAATGATGTAGTAGCTCTTGCACAGACAGGAACAGGTAAAACAGCCGCATTCGGCCTGCCCTTGCTCCAACAGATTGACGTAAAGAACAGAATTCCACAATCGCTTATCCTCTGCCCTACTCGTGAGCTTTGTCTCCAGATAGCAGGAGATTTGAACGATTATTCCAAATACATTGACGGGCTGAAAGTACTCCCGGTATACGGTGGTTCTTCTATTGACAGTCAGATACGCAGCCTGAAACGCGGTGTACATATCATCGTGGCCACTCCCGGACGTTTATTGGACTTAATGGAGCGCAAGACCGTATCCTTGTCCACTATTCGCAACGTGGTAATGGACGAAGCGGACGAAATGCTGAATATGGGATTTACGGATAGTATCAATGCTATTCTTGCCGATGTTCCCCAAGAACGTAATACGTTGCTTTTCTCTGCAACAATGAGCCCGGAAATTGCGCGTATCTCAAAGAACTATCTGCGCAACGCTAAAGAAATCACTATCGGCCGCAAGAATGAAAGTACCAGCAACGTAAAGCACGTTGCCTATACCGTTCATGCTAAAGATAAGTATGAAGCACTGAAGCGTATCGTAGACTATTATCCGCAAATTTACGGTATCATTTTCTGCCGCACACGTAAGGAAACACAGGAAATTGCAGATAAACTGATGCAGGAAGGTTATAATGCCGACTCATTGCACGGTGAATTGTCACAGGCACAACGTGACGCCGTGATGCAGAAATTCCGTATCCGTAACCTGCAACTGCTCGTTGCTACGGACGTAGCTGCCCGCGGGCTGGACGTGGACGACCTGACACACGTCATCAATTACGGATTGCCGGATGATACGGAAAGCTATACTCACCGTAGCGGACGTACAGGACGTGCCGGCAAGACAGGTACTTCTATCGCCATTATCAACCTGCGTGAGAAAGGGAAAATGCGTGAAATTGAACGTATCATCGGCAAGAAGTTTATTCCCGGAGAAATGCCGACGGCAGCAGGAATTTGCCAGAAACAGTTACTTAAAGTAATTGACGACCTCGAGAAAGTAAAAGTAAACGAAGAGGAGATTTCTGAATTCATGCCCGATATTTACCGTAAGCTAGAATGGTTAAGTAAGGAAGACTTGATTAAACGAATGGTTTCTCACGAATTTAACCGCTTTGCCGAATATTACCGCAACCGCGCAGAGATAGAAGTACCGACCGATAGCCGTGGCGAACGTACCGGAAGAGGTGACCGAAAAGAAGGTGGTTTCGAAAAAAGAAGCCGGAAAGCTGCTCCGGGCTTCAACCGTTTATTCATTAACTTGGGCAAAACGGACAGTTTCTTCCCCAGTGACCTCATCGGCTTGCTGAATAGCAATACACGTGGACGCATTGAATTAGGACGTATCGACTTAATGCAGAACTTCTCTTTCTTTGAAGTTCCCGAAAAAGAGGCTATCAATGTCGTAAAAGCCCTAAGCCGTGCGAAATGGAACGGACGGAAAGTCGTAGTAGAAGTATCTAGTGAAGAAGGCGGAAAAGGACATGAAAACGGTTCAAGTGAACGCAAAGGCGGAAAACGATTCGGCAAAGGAGAAGATCGTACTCCACGCTACGACAATAAAGATAGAAAAACAAAAGATGCTTCTACCAAAGGTCCAAAATCCGGCAAAAAAGAAAAACCGAGTCGTGCAGAACGAGGCTATTCGGATGCTCGCGGTCCAAAAAAGAAAGACGACTGGCAGGAATTCTTTAAAGACAAAGAACCAGACTTCAGTGAAGAAGGGTGGGCACGCAGAAAACCAAAGAAATAAAAACTTTCAAAGCAAAAACCATAGAATTCCCCTTTTGAGGGAATGGTTCCTTCTTTAAAAAAGTTGTACCAAAAACGTTTACATAACCTTTTATAAGGTGAGTTCAATATAAACTTAAGATTATGCTTCCCTTCCTTTGGAAAGGAAGGAGAAGCATGAGAATGAAGTTATATCAAACTCACCTTATTTTTAATTCTTTTATCAGATTTCCCGCTTTCCCGTATTTCTCGATAATAAAGAGCATATAACGCACATCCACACCGATACATCGTTGTAAATCGGGTTCAAATACAATATCACTGCTCATGGCTTCCCAATTGCCGTCAAACGCCAGACCGAGCAACTCTCCCTTACCGTTGAACATGGCACTGCCGGAGTTTCCTCCTGTTATATCATTGTTGGAGATAAAGCAGACATTCATATCTCCCTGTTCGTTGGCATACCTGCCGAAGTCGCGGGAAGATAATAAAGACAAGAGTTCCGGCTGCACGGCAAAGTCAATGTCTCCGGCATGCTCTTTTACCTTCTCAAAGATACCTTTCACTGTTGTATAATAGCCGTAAGTAGCCCCGTCGAAAGGAGAATAACCACTGACCGTCCCGAAACTAAGCCGCATGGTCGAATTGGCGTCGGGATAGAAATTACGGTCGGCATACATACGGCGCATGGCATCATTGAATAAGCGCTCTCCCTGTTCGATCTGCTCGGAAGCTTCGGAAATACTCTGGTTCATCTCATAATATTTCACAATCAGGTCAAGACTCAAAGATACGGCAGGGTCTTCAATCAGATTATACGTCGTATCCCGTTCCAGGAAGCGTTTCAAACCTTTAGGCGAGGTTATATTGGATGTTGCATACAAGGAGTCTACATAGGCTTGGATATTCCCGTTATAGAGCGTGTCGATCTTATCGTACATAGCGGGAAGATACTTCTTGTCCACTTTCGTTTGATACTCTTTCAGCATGGCGGCAAAGACTTCCTTGTCAATGGCAGTATCCAGGTTGTCATACTTTTCCAACAGCTTCTTCATACGGCTTACCACTTGCTTTTCTTCCGCCTCAAAGTCGAAGTTCAGAATTTCAAGCGCAAGCTGAACCAATTCAGGACCATTGATAAATGCTTCACCGAAATAAGCCAAGGCACGGTTTATCTCACGACGATTGCCATAATTCAGCTCCAGGGAAGAGAATAAACGAATAAGTTTCTCCCTTTCTTCGGGATGCGCCTGAATCCATTCGCGCAGTGCAGCCTCAGCAGCACGTTTCTTTTCCAGCACTTTCAGGTGTTGGATCGCTTTATTGGTTCCGATACTATTCTTCCAGTAATTAGAGCTTTCATCGTACTTTGAGGCATACTTGATACGGATGTCCGGACGACGGTCCATTTCCCGCTTCCAGATAGCCTGTTTCACTCCACGCACGTCAATCATAGCCTGATTGATGCCGTTCATCATCTCCTCGATACCATACGAAGAGAGATAACGCTCCGTACTCCCCGGATAACCGAGCGTCATACAGAAAGAGCCTTCCTTATATCCTTCCAAAGAGACAGGAGCTACATATTCGGGATGATAGGGCACATTGTCCGGAGAATAATCCGCCGGACCGTTCTGAGTGTTCGCATAGATACGGAATACGCTGAAATCGCCCGTATGACGCGGCCACATCCAGTTGTCCGTATCCCACCCGAACTTACCGACAGAGGAAGGGGGAGCAAATACCAGACGGACATCATTATAATCACGGTAAACAGACAGCCAGAACTCATTTCCCGCATAGTAGGCGTCAACAATACCCGTCAACGTGGAGTCCTTTTCCGATACTTCCATCCCGATTACATTCATCACAGAATCGACTGCCACCCGCCGCTCGGATTCCGTCTTGGCGTGTTTGGCGGCAGACAATACCCGCTTGGTCACATTTTCCGTACGAAGCAGGAAACGGACATATAACTCGGGATTCGGCAGTTCTTCTTCGAGGCTACGGGCCACAAAACCGTCTTTCAGATAATCATGTTCTACCGAAGAATGCTGCTGGATACTACTGAAACCGCAATGATGATTGGTGAACACCAACCCGTCTTCCGATACGACTACTCCCGAACAAAAGCCGCCGAAACTGACAACGGCATCCGCCAGACACGGCTTCTTCGGATTATATAATTTATTTACAGGCATCTGCAAACCAAGTTCTCTCATTACCCGGTCTGTTTGCTTATTCTTCTTAAGATTTCCCAATAGCCACATTCCCTCATCGGCAAAAGCATTCGACAAGCAAAGAGCAAGGACAATAACTGCGGTCAGTCTGAATTTCATGCTATTATTTTTAGATTCTTTATTCGGTAATCAACCTCAACTTTTTCGCCCCTACCCGGGCTTTCAGCCACTCGCTGATTTTCTCTTTCTCCGTATTCGTCGGATGTTTGGCAAACTTCATGACAGCCAGCGTCACCGTATCCGTTTTCATCGAATCTACCCGTACTTCGAGCGAGTGAGCAATGGAAAGCGTAGTGATAGAAGGATAAAGCACCTTCAGTTCCGGCACCAGTGTACGACTCATTTCATCATACGATTTATATTGTTGGAGAGTTGTCTCCAGTTGAGTTATTTTGACTTTCTGTTCCTGAAGCCGTTGTTCGCTGTTCTTGTAGAAGTCTTCCATTACCATGGCACGGATAGAAGACACATCCACCGCTTCGTTGTTCATACCCTGCAATACTATCAGCTTGGTATCTTCAAGTTTATACTCTTTCAGTTTACTGCGGGCTATGGAGATCGAAGCGTCCGGCACTTCCGAGCCGATCAGGACAACACGGACTTCCTTATGTTCATAGCTGACCTTTTTATCAAGCACTTGCGTATTCTCGAATCCCAACTGTTCGTTGATAAACCGGTTGGCCGCCGCTTCATAGAAAGTACTTTTGATAATGCCGAATGTCAGATAAACAGCCGGGCACATCGTCAGAATCACAATCAGGATGATATATTTACGCACCGTCTTTTCACGGTTTTTATCAACGAACTCTTTCCGCTGGAAATGCATCACACGCACACCGATAAAAGTTGCGAGGCTAATGAATACGGAGTTTATGAAGTAGAGGTAAAAGGCTCCCAGAAAATAGATCAGATTACCGGAAGCCAGCCCGTAACCTGCCGTACAAAGCGGCGGCATCAATGCCGTAGCGATAGCGACACCCGGAATCACGTTCCCTTTTTCTTTCGTAGAAAGAGCCACCACACCTGCCAGACCACCGAAAAGTGCGATGAATACGTCATAAATTGTCGGCGATGTGCGGGCCAGCAACTCTGACTGCGAACCGGCAATAGGCGCCAGAAGGAAGAAGATTGTCGCCGTCGTCACACTGAAAGCGGTCGTAATAAGAAAACTCTTTAAAGAACGTTTCATCAGTTCGAAGTCGTTCAAGCCGACAGAAAGCCCTACTCCCATGATAGGCCCCATCAACGGAGAAATCAACATGGCACCGATGATCACGGCGGTAGAGTTCACATTCAAGCCAAGTGACGCCATGAAAATGGCAAAGATAAGAATCCACAGGTTCGCCCCCTTGAACTCCACACCTTTACGGATAGAATCAACTGTTGCCAGTTCATTATCCTTATCCTTTCTCAAATCCAGATATTCGCCTAAAAAGGACTTTATGGCGAATTTATTACGTTCATCTGTCTTCATAAGTTATTTCTTCTTTATAAATCGATTAATAACAGGTAGCTGACTTAACGGCAAATCTTTCTTGACGATGTATGCTACAAACAACAATAAAAGCACAGTACGGAAAGCCAGACGGAGCACAAGATCAGAAATCGGCACTTGTTCGCCGATCACATACAGTACCGCAGCAAGCAGGATATAAAGCCCCAGACTTTTCAAGTCATACTGAATCGGATACTTCTTCTGTCCCATCCAATAGGACAACAGCATAATCACCCCATATCCGGCAACAGAAGCCCACGCAGAAGCGATATAACCATACACAGGCACAAACACAATGTTCATCACCACAATAATGGCACATCCTATCAGTGAGAAATAAGCCCCCCAACGTGTTTCATCCGTCAGTTTATACCAAAAGGAAAGATTGAAATAGATTCCCTTACATATTTCTGCAAGCATCACAACAGCCACTACTCCCAGCCCTTCCCAATATCCTCTTGCCACCAGATAGCGCAACAAATCCAAATAGAACATCACGGCAAGGAAAGCCAACAATGAGAAGATGAGGAAATATTTCATTGCAGCCGCATACATTTTACGATTGTCCCCTTCTCTGTCTTTTCCAAAAACAAAGGGTTCGTATGCATAACGGAAAGCCTGCGTAAACATAGCCATTACCATAGCAATCTTACTGGTAGCCGCATAAATGCCCAACTGGACCAGTCCTTCCTGACGATCCTCGAAAAGAAACGGATAAATCATCTTATCCACCGTCTGATTCAGAATACCGACCAGCCCCAGAATCAACACCGGGAAAGAATATACTATCATTCGTTTTAGCAGTGCCTTGTCCAACTTATAAGCAAAGCCTCTCAATTCAGGAATAAAGAAGAACATCTGCACTGCCGAAATAATCAGATTACTGATGAAAATATAACCTACCAGATAATCCGGATCATAAAACCAGGAAACCGTTGCCGGAAAATGAACATTCAGCCACGGACAGAGCAACAGAAAGAACAGATTCAAGCCGATTCCACCGATAATGGAAAGCAGTTTAATAGCCGCAAACTTAATCGGTCTTTTCTTATAACGTAAGTAGGCGAAAGGAATGCACTGGAAAGAATCCAAAGCCACCACCATAGCCATCATCGCTATAAACTCGGGATGATTGCCATAATCCAGCAGATTGGCGATCGGTTGCAGGAACAGTAGACAGAGAAGGACGAAAATCAAGGATACCCCGCCTACTGAAAGCAAAGAGTTTGCATACACTTTCATCGGATCTTCCCCTGATTTATTGGCAAAGCGGAAGAAACCCGTTTCCATACCGAACGTGAGCAGTACGAGCATCAAAGCTGTAAATGCATAGACATTTGATACTACTCCATAGCCTCCGGAAGAAGCCGGTAAAACTGCTGTGTACAACGGTACCAGCATATAATTGAGGAATCGACCGACAATACTACTCAGTCCATAAATCGCAGTATCTTTTGCTAATGATTTCAGTCCAGCCATGTTCTATTTTATCAGATTAATGATATTATAATACTACCTTCACCAAAATTGATTAAAAGTCGGTAGTATCTCCATTCTCCTCCTTCGGGAAGGAGGAGTACCCGTAGGGGGAGGTGGTAGGATTTTCTCTCCTTTTTTTCACAACCTCCCGAATCTCCTCCACAATCCGCGTAGGATTCTCAAATACGACTCTATTCTCAAAACGTATTACCCAAATATTTTTCTCATTGACGAGAAAACGTGCACGATTATCAGCATAATCCATAGCTTCCGTAGTAGAATGTACTTCACCGTCCAACTCTATCCCCAGCCGGAATTGCGGGCAATAAAAGTCTAAAATATAAGGACCGACACTATGCTGCCGACGAAACTTAAGTCCATCTATTTGCTGCCCTTTGATTAACTTCCAGAGAGTGGCTTCGGCAGAAGTACTCATATTTCTTAGATCTTTTCGAACGGATTTTAGTTCGGGCTTATTCATTATATCGTGCATAGATAATTGTTTTATGTATTCACCTACCACCTCCCCCTACGGGTACTCCTCCTTCCCGAAGGAGGAGAATGGAGATACTACCGACTTTTTACTTTAATCAATTCCGGTGAAATGGTACCGCCCACTATCAGTCGTTAAACAATGTTTTCTGACTGTTATAAAGGCTTCTTCCCAAATGTTTGTAGGCAAGTTCGGTCACCTCACGTCCGCGAGGAGTACGCTTCATGAATCCTTCTTTTATCAGGAAGGGTTCGTAAACTTCCTCAATCGTCCCCGCATCTTCCCCCAAAGCCGTAGCAATGGTAGTGATTCCCACAGGACCGCCCTTAAACTTGTCTATAATCGTACAAAGTATCTTGTTGTCTATCTCATCCAGACCGTACTTGTCAATATTCAATGCCTCCAGTGCAAACTGGGCTATTTCCGTGTCAATAGAACCGGAACCCTTCACCTGTGCAAAGTCGCGCACCCGGCGGAGCAAGGCATTGGCAATACGCGGCGTCCCACGGCTGCGGGAAGCAATCTCTCCTGCCGCACGCAACGAGCAAGGCACATCCAATATGGAAGCGGAACGACGGATAATGTTACTCAAGATATCATCATCATAGTATTCCAGATGCAGATTGATTCCGAAACGTGCACGGAGCGGTGCCGTCAGCAGACCACTGCGTGTTGTTGCGCCAACCAGCGTGAAAGGATTCAGATCTATCTGGATGCTACGTGCCGAAGGCCCTTTATCAATCATGATATCAATGCGATAGTCTTCCATGGCAGAATAAAGATATTCTTCCACCACAGGCGACAAGCGATGAATTTCATCAATAAAGAGTACATCATTCGGTTCGAGACTGGTCAGCACACCTGCCAAATCTCCCGGTTTATCGAGCACCGGACCGGAGGTTACCTTAAAGCCGACTCCCAACTCGTTGGCAATGATATTTGAAAGCGTTGTTTTTCCCAATCCGGGAGGTCCGTGCAGCAGGACATGGTCGAGTGCTTCGCCACGCAAGCGTGCCGCCTTCACAAAGATGCGAAGGTTTTCCACCACCTTATCCTGTCCGCTAAAGTCCTCAAAACTCAACGGCCGGAGTGCATTCTCAAAATCCCGTTCCCTTGAAGTAAGCTGATGTTCGCGTATGTTAAAATCTTCCTGTTCCATTTATTTCTTGAAAGTAGGAGACAAAGATAGAGATTTACATTCATTTTCAGTACAAGAAAAACGAATAAAAACTCCGGGCACGCTCTGAATGGCAGCTATCGGAAGGCTATTTATAAAGATTTAAGAGAATATAGGGCCAACCTTGTGCCAACGTATTGGCACAGCCATGCCACCCTGTTGGCACTATCGTGCCACTGCGATGGCACAGTTGTGCCAGCGGGGAAGCACTGTCTGTGCAACGAAGTCTTCATCTATGACGTGTCGGGAGACAACCTTTTATCCTGTTATTAGTTTATTTGAAACGTAATAACTACTTTTGCATCATCTATATACACGCTATCAACTATGGTTTTAAATTACATCTGGATAGGATTCTTTGTCGTCGCCTTTATTATCGCCCTTATAAAAGTAATTTTCCTGGGAGATACGGAGATATTTACGGCTATCATGAACTCTACATTCGATTCGTCAAAGACAGCTTTCGAAATCTCGTTGGGACTTACGGGAGTATTGGCCCTCTGGCTGGGTATCATGAAAGTCGGAGAGAACAGCGGACTGATTAATGCTCTGGCACGTTTCCTGAGTCCGGTACTCTGCCGATTGTTTCCGGATATACCTAAAGGACATCCGGTGTTAGGCTCTATCTTTATGAATATGTCCGCCAATATGCTCGGACTGGACAATGCCGCCACCCCGTTGGGACTAAAAGCGATGAAAGAATTGCAAGAGTTGAATCCGAAAAAAGATACCGCTTCCAATCCGATGATTATGTTTCTGGTGATTAATACTTCCGGCCTCATCATCATCCCGATCAGTATCATGGTTTACCGGGCACAAATGGGAGCTGCCCAGCCTACGGATGTATTTATTCCTATTCTGTTAAGTACCTTCATTTCCACTCTGGTCGGGGTCATAGCAGTCAGTATCGCCCAGAAGATAAACCTGATCAATAAGCCCATTCTGATTTTAATGGGTATCATCTGTCTTTTCTTCTCCGGTTTGATTTACCTGTTCCTAAGTGTTTCTCGGGAAGATATGGGTACTTACTCTACCCTGATAGCGAATATTCTTCTGTTCAGTGTCATTATCCTGTTTATTTTAACGGGTATCAGAAAGAAGATTAACGTATATGATTCTTTCGTGGAAGGAGCCAAGGAAGGGTTTACGACAGCTGTGCGCATTATTCCTTATCTGGTTGCTTTTCTGGTAGGCATTGCGGTATTCCGTACTTCGGGAGCCATGGATTTTCTGGTGGGAGGTATCGGATACGTAGTAGGACTATGCGGAGTCGACACAAGCTTTGTGGGAGCACTGCCCACTGCATTGATGAAATCGCTTAGCGGCAGCGGTGCCAATGGGTTGATGATTGATACAATGAAGGAACTGGGGCCGGATTCGTTTGTAGGACGCATGAGTTGCGTGGTACGCGGGGCGTCGGATACCACATTCTACATCCTTGCCGTTTACTTCGGCAGCGTAGGTATCACCAAGACCCGCAACGCCGTCACCTGTGGCCTGATAGCCGACTTCTCGGGTATCATAGCCGCTATCTTAATCAGTTATTTATTTTTCTTTTAAATCATAACATTCAATTATGGCTGTAACTTATCAAACAGAAGGCATCAAAATGCCTGAAATCAAGAAACACGAGACTACGGAATGGATCAAAGCCGTAGCTGCTTCCTATGGAAAAAGACTCGGTGAAATCGCTTATATTTTCTGTTCCGATGAAAAAATTCTGGAAGTAAACCGCCAATATCTGCAACACGACTACTACACGGACATCATTACTTTCGACTATTGTGAGGGCGACCGCCTGTCCGGAGACTTGTTCATCAGCTTGGATACGGTACGCACCAATGCAGAACAATTCGGCGCTTCTTATGACAATGAACTCCACCGTGTCATTATTCACGGGATACTTCATCTTTGCGGTATAAACGATAAAGGACCCGGAGAACGGGAAATTATGGAAGCGGCGGAAAATAAGGCATTGGCAATGCTACACTAAATACCAGACTTTCTCAATCATCCTCTATAAATGGAAAAACGCCCTATCGTAATCACTACGACAGGGCATTCTCATTAGCCTTCGCTAATTAACATTAAATTATTTAAGAGAGAGATTTATTACTTCTTGTCGGGAGCCACTTCCGAAGTGACTAACTTCTTGATAGACTTGGTATTCAGATACAGGAAAGCCAACCGTGGAGGTCCGTCCTGCGCAACCAATTCCAATGAATCAGGTGTTATGTAACCTATACGTTCACGTGTCTTATACACTTCCACCTTTCCATCTTCTCCTTTGCTAAACCCTTCAACGATTAAATAACCATCTTTATCAATCTTCCAAGTCTTCAAATCCAAAGAGGGAATATTGACGGCAGAGCATTTCCCACCTTTTTTAAACTCAAATCCTTTCAGTTCACCGGTAGACTGATAGGTATAAGGATTGCACCATTTACCTATAATTTGTTTCTCCACCTTCTTCTGTCCATAGCTGCTGAATGCAAAGCAAGACAGAGCCATAACTGTCATTAATAGTTTCTTCATTTCATTTATTTTTCTAGTAAATCATATTTTTGGTCAATGCCACGTTCCCTCAGATGAATACCCTCTTTCATCCAACGCGGTTCTTTTGTTCCTTTCAGGTAATAGTCGAAGAATTGCATCATCCGGATAGTCCAGTCCTTCTGGGCAGCCTGATTACTAAGGAAATGTCCTTCACCTTTGTAGTTGAGATGCCATGCCGGACGCTGTAAACGGCGCATAGCCAAATACAAGGCACGCCCCTGTTCATAAGCCACAGCCTCATCTTTGTCATTATGCCAGATCAGTAACGGCGTATGTATCTTATCGGCCTCTATGATAGCGGAGCTTGCCAGATATTTGTCCTTGGCTTCCCACAAATTCTTTCCCATACGGCTTTGCCATTCTTCGTACATGAAATAACGCGGTAAACCGCTTCCACCACGAATGCCCAAATAACCGGTCACCATATCAGTGATAGGAGCACCAATATTGGCACAAGTAAATAGATCGGTTTTAGTCACCAGATAACTGGTTTGGAATCCCGACCAGCTATGTCCTTGCAGACCTATCTTTCCCGGATGTGCTATTCCCTGCTCTATCAAATATTTGGTTCCGCTTACTACGGCATCATAACAACTCTGTCCCGGTGTTCCTATAGTGAAATGCACATCCGGCATGAATACGATATATCCGTTGCTGACGAAATACATCACATCACCCATTGCGCTGCTCAACATCGGAGCATGATAAGTATTCAATCCACCTGAATGCGTTTCATAGAATTGTACCAGTACGGGATATTCTTTTTGAGGATCATAATCTTCCGGCAGATAAAGTATTCCCTTATTGGGTTTATTCTCATAGTTTGTCCATTCCACCAACTTTGCAGTTCCCCATTTGTATTCACTTTGCTGAGGATTAGCATTCGTTATACGGATCGGATCGGAGAAATCGGCTTTGCTCCACCACAGATCACGGAATTCTGACATATTCTGACGATTCCAGATGCAATACTTCTGATTATCCGAGAAACGATGAATCGCATAGATATAAGGACCTTCCGCAAGCTTCTTCAAACGACCTTTCATGTCAAGCGAATAAATGCCTTCATCCATCGTATTCTCATCCCACACGCTGACTACAACCGTCTCGTCCGATTTGAAAACTTCCTTATCAATATTGCTGGTCATTTTACGGATAGATCTCTTATTTTTGCGGCCATATCCCTTGGTGAAACATTCCGGCTGACGTTCTCCGGTTAAATCTATCTTCCACCAGTCATAAGCATCGTAAATCAGTACATTATTACCATCAGCAGTCCAACCTGCAATGCCATAGGCAGGCGCAGGATTCGGTTTATCATAAGTTTCCTCGAATACCGGATAACCAATAGCTGTTGAAATATCGGTAACCTTACCCGTTGTTCCGTCAAACTTATTCCATACCTGTGCAACAGGATCATACATCACAGCCCATTTACCGTTCATTGACCACTTCGGCCTTGTCCGATAGCTACGTCCTACCAATTGCTTTTTTCCTGTATGCACATTCACAGAATAGATATCAAACGGCACTTCATTAAGCCATTCTTTCTGCATACGATAGGGAGTTTCGTCCGTATAAAGCACATAATGTATTTCTTCTGCACGGTCCGGTTCCAACAAATCAGCATGACCGGGAGCTACTTCCGTCAATTTTCCGGAAGCAATATCATAGATATATTTTGAATATTGAGGACGGAAATAACGACCACGAGTCTGCAACGTAGGAACTTCATATTCATCCCAAGTCCACAGCTCCAGTTCGAAACTCTTATCCGGCTTTACTTCCTCTTCTTTTTTATCTTTATTTACTTTCTCCTGATAAGGTCTGAGTTCCATTGTCAGGAACTTCTGACTGTGTGACAGAGTGGCCCGCGCAAGTTCCATTCCTGCCGGTAGAATCACCTCTTTACGGTCGAAGACCAAATCGCAGGTATTCTTCTTTAAAGAGAAATTATACCATAGCGAATCCTTAATACTGAATTCTCCTGTCATCAGTTTTGTATCCAAACTGAAAGAAACAGGTTCTTTCTTTACAGCACTCTGATAGATAGTCTGATAGGGTCCCGTCAATGGGCCATAACACAATGCGTTTCCTTTTGCCTGCCTGCGTACAAAAATGATAGAACGTCCTTCATTGTATAAGGTATAATAGCCAATACTGTCAATCTGAAAAGCAGTACCGGTTTTCAGATGGCGAACCACCAAACGATTAAAAGACGGGACATGATTGACCGTATCTTTCGGAACGTTTGTCACTGAGACTGAATAAGGAGTTCCATTTACCGGCCGGAAAGATTCCTTATATTTCCATTCTTTCTTGATACCTGAAGGAAGTTCCATCAGGATCGTCTTCATATTTCCTGTAGAGTCAGCCTTCTGATAAGAAAGAGCTTGATCCGAATTATAAAACTCAATGTTTTCCACATCATCCAGCAGAATCTCCTTGCGGGTACGTGTATCAAACAGATGTACAGTTTTTGCGTCGGTGTTTTCAGGATTGTACTCCATAGGTGCAATCCGGTAGGTAACCCAACGTCCTGTCGGGGAGATATCCGGCGATTCAACACGCTTCCACGACATGCAGGCTTCAATGTCAACCGGCTTCTTCTGTGTTTGAGCATCGACACTCGGGACAAAACCGGCTAACACTCCCACTATTAATCCGATTCCCATTATTGTCTGCTTCATTTTATCTTCTCCTTTCATCTTTTATCATATCTTTATTCAAATCAATATCACAGTCTGCCGAGTTATCATGTAACAACAGACGTGCAAAATGACGCCACATTTTATGCTCAAAAAAGCTCTCGGACTCACCGAAGAATCCATGAGTACATTTAGGTAACACAAACATATCAAAGTCCTTGTCCGCTTTAATCAATGCATCTACCAGACGTAAAGTATTGGCCGGATTCACAGTCTGGTCTATGGCACCGGTAAACAGCAGCAATCCATGTTTGTAATTCTTCGCCAACTCCTGATTCGGACGCACACGTACACTATAATCATACGTTTTGCTCTCTACTCCCAAACTGTCTTTAGTCGTTGTCACCTTCTCATCTACACCATAATGAATCTCCACGAAACCTTTATTGTAAATACGATTGTCATGGTTACCGGCCGATGAGACAGCAGCCGAATAAAAGTCCGGATAAGTGCAAATAGCGGCAGCCGACATAAATCCGCCGCCTGAATGACCGTAAATACCTACCTTGGTAGCATCTATAAAGGGATAACGGGCAGCCAGTTGTTCGATAGCATATTTATCATCCGCCAGCGGATAATCGCGCATATTATTGTATCCATAGGTATGATAAGCCTTTCCACGCATTGGAGTACCCCCTCTGTGACCTACGGTAATTACAATGAATCCCAGTTGAGCCAAACGGGTGTTATAAACATCATTTATTGTGAAACGAGTCGGCACGTACTCGAAGAACGGCCCCGGATAAACATTTGAAATAATAGGGTAAACTTTCGTCGAATCAAAATCGGCGGGCTTCCACATCACACCATAAAGGTCGGTTACTCCGTCGGCAGCTTTTACTTTAAAACGTTCCGGAGCTTTCCAGCCCATTTCATAGACAGGTTGCAAGTCCGGTTTCTCCAATGTCATGATTACCTTCCCATTCCGGTTGCGAACCACGTTTACCGGCTCCTGCGACACGGTAGAATATGAATCTACCAGATAGCGACAGGAGGGAGAGATACTGACTTCGTGTGATGCATTCTCCGGCGTCAACAGACGGAGTGCATTCGGACGATCCAAATGAGCTTCATAAAGAATATAGTAATAAGGGTCAATTCCCTTCTCCCGTCCATAACCATAGAAATACATCTTGCGTCCGACAGTATCAATCTGCGCAACCGGGCCGGCTACCCAAGTACCGTCTGTCAGTTGATTCTTCAGGTTTCCTGTTGCTGTATCATACAGATAATAATGTCCCCAACCGTTACGTTCGGAACGGAACAGGATTTCTTTTCCGTCATTCAGGAAAGAAACATTACGCATCTGATAATCGAGATACGGCTTGTTTTCTTCATGAATCACCACACGCACTTTTCCGGTCTCTACATCCACTTCGCAAATATCCGACTGGTTCCATGTACGGTTATAGCGTTGGAAGTACAAGCGTTTTCCGTCTTTTGACGCATACAATACATCAATATACTGATCCGGCCAACGATTGATATCCACCTTCTTAACTTCCCGCTTGTCTATATCTCCCAACAGTAATTCATATTGAGTCACATTTTTATCACCGGCCAATTCAGCTTTATAAGTGATCAGTTCAGGAGAAGGCTTGGATAAAGAATTAATAACCCACAAGTCACGGACTTTCCGGTTGTCTTCACGGACAGCGTAGAAACGGTGGCTTCCCGGAATCCAGTGAGCCGATTCGGCTCCGAAACGGCCTTCCATCTTGCCTTCGTCTTCACGGTTGAATGTATAATCCGGCATACCGTCCGTCGTCAATTGAACCGGGATTGTATCCTGTCCCTTTTTCGGGTTTCCAACGAAATACAAGTTATCCTTACTGGCATAAAGAAAATACAAGCTATCCGGAGAATATTTCATCCAATACGGGTCGCCGGTTTTATACGTCGGCTTCTCATCGAGTTGCTTCAATTCTTTTGTATGGATATTGTATGTATAAAGTCCGCGGTCAAAATCAATACGAATGGTTTCGTTGTCCTTCATAAATGTGAAAGACAAATGCGGATCTGCCGAAGAATAGGCTTTCTTGGTATATACTGCAATTTTGCTCAATAACTCATCCGTATCAAACAACAATCGTTTCTCCTTTTTCTTCGGATTGACATAATAATATTTCTTTCCTTCACGTGTTGTAAAAGAGTAATAAAAGCAATCCGTATCGTTGATAAACGTCGGTCTGACTTCTGTAGAATACTTATCTATAGGATTTTGCTCCAACAAACGGAACTTTTCCGCTAACTGATAATTCGCTTTTTGTTGCGCACCGGCAAGGTTGCATGATACTAATGCAACCGCCAGGCACAAATATCTAAAGAGAGAGTTTTTCATAAAATCTTATCTATTGTCTTATTTACTACGGTTAATATCTCCCCAATAGTCTGCACGGGTATCACCTAGCAAATGTTTGGCAAAGAAACGGTACATTTTCTTCTCAAAATACTCATCGGCAGAGCCATATCCATGACCGGCTCCGGGAATGACAAGCATATCGAAATCCTTACCGGCCTCAATCAAAGCCTGAGCCATACGGTATGTATGTGCAGGATTCACGTTCTTATCCATATCTCCGGTTACAAGCATCAAGTGTCCTTTCAGATTCTTGGCTATCTCTGCATTCGACTTTACTCTAAACTTGTATTCATATTCTTTGGTCTCGTTACCCAGACTGTCTTTCACCACCTTCTCTACTTCTCTTACACCATTGTAACATTCTCCCCAACCACGGTTATAGATACTATTATCATGGTTTCCGGAACAAGAAACGGCAGCCTTATAAAAGTCCGGATAAGTGCAGATAGCAGCCGCAGCCATAAATCCGCCACCGGAATGTCCGTAGATACCAACTTTCTTACCGTCAATAAACGAGTGGCGCTGAGCCAACTGCTCAATAGCATACTTATCATCTTCCAACGGATAATCACGCATATTGCCGTAACCGTAACGGTGATATGCCTTTCCACGCATCGGAGTATCTCCCCTATGGCCTACAGTGATTACAATAAAGCCAAGCTGTGCCATACGGGTACAATAGCTATCATCCAACGTAAAGTTAGTAGGAACGAACCCGAAGTATGGTCCCGGATAAACAACCGAAATAATCGGATATTTCTTTTCCGGATCAAAATTAGACGGCTTCCACATCACTCCATACAAATCCGTAACATTATCGGCAGCTTTCACCACAAAATTTTCCGGCTTCTTCCAACCGGCGGCATATACTAAGTCAAGATCAGGTTTTGCCAATTCCATAATCACTTTACCCTTTCTATCTTTCAACATGATTTTGGGTTCCATGTCTACTCTACTATAAGTATCAACATAATAATTATGAGATTTCAAGAAACTCACATTATGTTGTCCGTCTTCCGTACTTAATGGGGTCACTCCTTCTTTATCAATATCAACTTCATACAGCATATAATAAAAAGGATTAACCTTCTTATCTTTTCCATATCCGTACAAATAAACCTTACGTTTCAATGTATCAATCGAGTTAATATAACCTGTTACCCATTCACCAGAAGTCATTGTATTTTTGAGATTTCCATCTCTATCGTAATGATAATAATGTCCCCAACCTGTACGTTCTGAACGAAACAGTATATCCTTTCCATCATTCAGGATTGCAACATTACGAGCATGCGGATCACGATATGGCTTATCTTCCTCATGAATAATTTCCTTTACTTCCAAAGTAGAAAGATTAACTGAGCATACATCCACCTCATCCCAAGTACGTTTCGTTCGCTCAAAGAATAAATATTTACTATCAGAAGTGACATATAAAGGCATAACATATTGATCTTGCCATTTGTCTATTTCAGCCTTTTTGGCAGTCTTTTCTATTATATCAATAATTGTCAAATCATTCTGAGTCACATATTTGTCACCCGGGAACTCATACTTATACGACTTTAATGAAGGATAGTCGCTCAAAGAATTAATAACCCAAAAGTTACGTAGCTTACGGTTATCATCACGTACAGCATATATATGCCGATTATCCGGGCACCAACGTGCCAATGTAGGCATCTCTCCCTCTTCTCCAGGTTCATAATCATCATCGCGTGCATAAGAAAAGTCTTTCATACCATCGACGGTCAACTGCACTTCGGTTGTATCTACCCCTAATGCTTTATTTCCCTTTATGTATAAATTATGATTCTTAGCATACAAAATATATTTCTTATTAGGAGAGAAATTCATCCATGTATAGGTCGGTTCTAACGACTCTTTATTTTCTTCTTTCTTCTCAAACAGCGTCAATTTATCCGTCAAGCGATTATAGCTATATTGTTTACCCTTATAATCAAACACAAACGAACGTTGGTCTTTAGAAAAAGTAACAGATGATATGTCCAATTTATTTTTATCTACTACACCTTTGGTGAATTCGCTCAACTGCATAGCCATTTTCCCCTTATCAAAAAGAGGTTCACGTTTTCCTGCAGCAGGCATCACATAATAATATTCTTTACCAACTGTCGTTTGAAACTCAAACCAAAAATTATCTGTATCATTAATTTCCCGTGGATATATCGATAGACTATTATGAGATAATTTACCTCCTAAAGTAAAATCATAAAACTTCTGTGCCAATTCATAATTAGCTTGCTGCTGAGAAAACCCCAACTGAAAACTCCAATACATTGACAGTATAGTAAACAATATTTTCTTATTCATACACAAGTTTAGTTATCATAAAGATAGGCCCACGCTTTTCAACGTGAGCCTGGTATTATAAAAAGATTCTATTGGAAAGTATAAGTAAACACTCCACTAGCATTACCAAACTTATACAAAGTATCCACTATTTTTCCAAAGTTATTATTATCCTTATCCTCTGTTTCCGGACTTGGATAAAGCTGATTCACGGTTATATTGTCCAACACTTTATCCTCCTCTACTACCTCATAAATAAAGAAATCACCATTTTCTAATGCAACCCCTAAATGACCATTATGGTATATATCACCGTCCCTTGTATACTCTTCTACATCATGACTGGATATAGAAACTATATTTTGATCAAACTTTTTCAACAATACAGCATTACTAGTAGAGCCGCCATATGGGCAATACCATATCTCCTTTCCACTGGCAAATACAACATACTTTTTATGTTGGAATACAGCCATATCAACATAACCTGCTGCAAACACTCTAGCATCAACCGGAACCTCTTTAAAGTCAGTGACAGTCACTATACCCCCACTTGTATCTCCCTCAAGTCCAAAATAGCGCATACTATATGTACCTTTTTCTTCCATTAACGCAAGCCATTTAGGAACAATATATGAATCTGTCACATCAAAACGATTATCACGTCCGCAGGTTGCAGGTATCATTGCTATGACATTTTTGCTCATTTGTTTAAAATGCTTCTCATCCGTATTCTCTGTGAGCTCAACAATATTTCCATCGTTTCTAGATGAATTCTCAGTGATTGCAGAAGGAGTTCCGTCAAGAGAATATTCATTATAACGACCTGCATCCCAAATATAAATCCGGAAAAACCATACGTGCCGCTTAACAAAAACGATGCGTTTCAAAAAGTACAAAAACGACGCGTACAAAAAAAACGGTGAGCGCGGTCCTGTTTTTATGCAGTGTTAGGCTGCGATTGTCTGCTCTTCATCCGGTACCGTGTACAGCATCATGTCTGTATATTTGGCTTGATAGTTTACGTTTGCACTAAATTCCACTTTCCTGCATTCCTTGAACGGGTTGCCAAGAAACGGGTTCCGACCCATCCAGTCACACAGTTCCAGGATGGAAGACTTGTTTGAGGTGAAGTACACGAATGCATGTCCTTTCAACACGTTCAATACGTTCAAATAGTCAGCCAGGCGCCAATACATTTTGTAGGTTCCTACTTCAGTGGAAAGGTACGGCGGATCAACCAGGAACACCACACCCGGGACATCCTTGTAACGTTTGAACACTTCCTTGTAGTCTTCGCAGGTGACGGTAATTCCTTCCAGGTAATCTTCCGCTTCGGGATAATCAGTCCTCCGAATCCTATTGTAGATGGTCTCTTTCTTCATTTCTTTCAAACAAGTCACGTACTTCATGGCGAACAACAAAGATGCGGAAATCGTGATATAATCCACGTAGCCGTGCTCCTTCTCTTCCCTCTCAATACGGGCAAACATTTTATTGCGAACCTCCCCGGTTATACGTTTGTTTCTGGGTTCCCCTTCAGCTATCCGGTGCAAATCGGATAACAGCACATTGGTGACCGGGATATTCGCAAGCCGCTGGCGGTAGTTGTCGAAGTCGTTATACACAACGACGGCATCAGGCCTGACACATTTGGTAATATGTGACAGCAGGCCCGATCCGCCAAACAGGTCCACAAACACGGTGCTGTCCGGGAACTGTCCCAGCACCTTGATAAACTCCTTCGCAAACATGCGTTTCTGCCCCACGAAAGGAAGCGGGGCGGACAAATACATCTTTCTCATTTCATTCTGCTTTAAAACGGCCGCAAAGGTCCCCAGAATAAACGAAAAACAGCGGGAAACATGAACTGTTCCCGCTGCAAGGCATATACAGCAAATCACACGTTCAGCCCGAAGCGGACCGTCTCGTCACCGGCGATCAACGCACGTGTACCCGGGATATTATTCTCGTAGATATGTACATTGCCCAGGTAGAGGGTGATCGACTTCAGGGGAAGTTCTATCTGCCGGGCCATCAGGTACAGGTGGTAAATGTCGGAAGGCAGTCCGAGGTTCGCATCGCTGCTGCGCTGGTAGGCGGACAGAACCAGTTCACCACCGTCCAGCTGGAACTGCACCAGACTCAGGCAGGGCGCCTGGTTGCTTTCCGCACCGGTCTCACCCAGGAAAAGCACGTAGTTCTTGCTGTTGCGTTTCTCCCGGTTGATTTTCGCTATCAACGGAGGAAGCTTCTCAAAATATGTGGGGTAACTGTTCACCAGGATAGAACCGCAATAATCCCACCAGTTGATGCCAGCCTCCCGGTACTTCTCTACATTACGTTCCCCCTGCATGAACAGTTGGAGCTCGCTGCGGAGTTTCTTGCGGGCGATATTATGCCCCTCGAATATGTCAAGCAGGTCTGCCGGAGTCAGCGACAGTTGCTCGTTCAGAAGGTATTGTATGTTTCCCTTCTTGTTGGTCTGTGTTTTTCCCGCGACAAGAATCTTGTCCAGGATACGGTAATACTTGTTCATAGCCATTTCCTCCTTCTAAAATTGAAACACCCTAAAGATAAGGGGAAACGGCACTCCCTACGGCATAAAACACCCCGTTCACACTGCAAGCGTCTTGCAGTCACTCTGGAAACGTTTTACCAGGGCATAAACCTTGCGCTCGCTCACCGAATATTTCTCGGACAGTACGGCCACAGCATACGAGACCTTCTCACCTTGGTCCAGCAGACGGGTATAGTCCGCGTACAGGTCGATATACCGGGCATCCTCCAGACGGATGCCGGCCGCCTGGAGCCTTTTCAACAGCTCCCGGTTAAAGTTTAGTATCTCAATCACTTTCATACAACAAAAAAATTATATCTTTGCATCGCCAATCATTTTTTAGACAACAAAAAAAACACCCAAGTGGCGTGACAGAGGGTATTTGCCCCCGGTCGCGCGCCGCTTGGGTGTGTTGTTAATAAATGATTGGCGTCTATATTAACAGGCCGGGGGCTTTTTTCTTATCCTCCCCCCGAAGGATTTATTCCACCCGGTACTTCTCCGGATCAAAAGCGTCTTTCTTTTTCCAGCCGTCAGCCAGTGTATCCTGGATGTGCTTCATGGCTTTCGTATAGAAGTCCGTCAGTTCCTCCAGTTTCCTGAACGTCCGGTACCGGGGCTCCTCATCCGTCCCGAACTTGAATGTCACCGGAAGCGTCGCACCGCCGTTCTGCACGGCAAGGTCGTGGGCCGCCTTGTAGTTGAACTGGTTCTCGCTTGACAGCCATACCGGCATACCCTCGTAAACGAAGCCGGAAAGTATCTCCCGGTCGATCTGTTCGTTGTACCAGCCCAGGATAACGCTTCTTATTATCTCACCGGAGGGCTTCCCTAAAAAGTTCTCCTCCATATAGTCGGCAGAACCGTCCTCCCTTTCCCGCACGTCCCAACGGACGCGCCACGTGTTCTTCACCGGGTTCACGCATTCCAGCAGCTTCACCCCGGCTGTTCCTTCAACTCGTTTCATGTAAATACGTATTTGGTTCGACCTTTCCCGAAGGTTTCCGTCTTGATGGTTGTTTCAAAAGGAAAGCCGTCGGGCATCTCTTTCACTTGCGAGAGGATGTTCTTCATCTCCTCGCTGTTGGTGAAGAACTTCTTCGGCTCGCCGTTCATCTCGATGGCCACGATACAGCGGTCTTCTCCCTGCTCGGTCTTGATGCCCGTCTCGAAGTCCTTCACTACAATCGGTAAGTTTACCAGTTCCCGGATGCTTACCACCACCCCGGGAAATCGCTTTTTGCCGTCTTCGGGCTTATAAGCGACGTTCAAGTCTTTAAATGATCTCATGTCTTTGCCTGTTAATTTTTTAAACAACGTATGACAGTCGGCGTGCTTGGCCATCCCGTAGAACGACGCTATCAGGGGAAACACACGGTCGTTCCCCTTCACCCGGAGACCGACATGCTGAATATGCCCATGGACGATATCACGAATCTTCCACAATTCCGCTTTCGTTTTACCCAATACGACACCATCATCACAATAACGGTAGAAATGACGGACACCGTACTTGTCCTTCAAGTAATGATCCAAAAACACAGACAAAAGCAAATTACCCAGCCCCTGCGAGCTACGCAGCCCGATACTCAAACCCTCGGGCATCAGCCGGACAAAATTGTCAAGTATGGCGATGAGTTTCTTGTCCTTGAACACCCGGCCGACACAATACATCACGAAGTCCTGCTTCACGCTCTCATAAAACTTGGTGATGTCGAACTTGTAACAGTACCGCGTACCCTCCGGATCCTCGACCATGTCACGACGGATATACGACAGAAGATCGTGCATACCCCGCTTCTTGATACTGGCAGAGGTGGTACGGATGAAACGTTTCCGCAAATGGCAGTCCACCACCGTCATGATGGCATGTACGGCGATACGGTCGTACATAGGGATTACCTGGATACGGCGCAGCTTGCCGCCCTCGAAAATCTCTCGCTCACGATAGTCCTTCACACGGAAAGTACCGTCCGAGATACGCGCGGCCAGTTCCTCCAACACCTCGGGTTTATGCGCAAGCAGGTAGCGTCCCTGGCGGCTGCGTTTACGCCTCCTGCCGCGAAGGACCTGAAGGAAAGACTCCTCCATGTTGGAGGGCTTCACGATTTCCTCTATTACAAAACCTGCTCTGTGCATATTTCTTTTGTTTTCCATTTTGGGGCCTTCAATCCCCCGGGCACTGCTTCTTCGAACCGTTTCCGGCCTACCAAACCCTCCCGACACTCTATTTTTCAGTTTTCCAGCCCCGAAAAGGCTGCTGTTACTGAGGCTTGCTTCCCTCGGCACCACGGTGGGGACAAGTCCCCGGTGTTGTACGCCGATTAAAATTTCTTTTCGATTGTTGTTCAGACGAGAACCGATGTTCGTGTTCGTATTCGAGAAATCGTTATTCGCATTCGACATCGAGACACCGCCATTCGGGTTCGCGTTGTTGTTGCCACGATAAACCACACGGCTTATGGGGAAGCGCCACCTTTGAATTTGAATGCAAAAGTACGATTTTTCATAAATTATTATTTAACAAACAGCTACAAAACCCCGGAAACAAAAATTTTTCAACGGGCTGACGCCCGTAAAGAACGGCGTTCCCCTTCTTCGGGGAACACCGGACGTTTTGTCGCTTCGCTCCCGCTTTGACGCTTTACGCGGCCGGTCATGCCACCTCGCTTATCGATTTGAACGCAGCGACGCTTGCCGCCTTGACGAGCCGACCGCGGAAGGCCAGACGAGAACCGATGCTCGTGCTCGCATACGAGAAATCGTAAGCCGCACTCGACACCGAGACACCGCCATACGGGCCCGCGCCGCTGCTGCCACGATAAACCACACGGCTGGCTGCAGTGGATATGTAGTACATATCGCAATAATGCGTCGAGGAAGAACCCGAAACGGAACCCACCGGAACCACGTCCATGTACTTGCCATGTGCAACGGCCGTTATCCATACGCCCGAGCTTGTGCCTCCTTTCACCATACGGGTCGTGCCGTCAGGCATCCAGATGCGCCACTTGCCGGCGTTGCCGCTGTCATTAGGAAGGTCAACGCCGTCCATCATGTCATACTTATGACCGTAGATATCCTCGTAGCCAAGGCAGCAGATATTGTTCACCTGCGTGACAGTAGCACCACCGTAGTCATCCTCGCCCCGGTACCAGGCGTACTGGTGGACCATGTTGTCCACAAGCGAGTTCGTCACGTTCGGGTTGATGGCGTGCGCCTCTTCATAACCGATCGTATCGGTCATGCCGCGTGAAGCGGTACCGCCGGTGGTACGGTTGTAAGTATGCTGGCCCGCACCGCATTGTTCCTGGCTGTCACGACGGCCATAGGCGGCGTAGAAGAGGTTGGCGATACGGGAGTGCATCAGCGCGTCAATCTGCTGCATACCACGCTGTACCGAGTAATAATGGAAGTCGGCCCAGCTCATGCTCGCCGTAGTGCTGCCGCCGGTGATACAGGCGCGGAGCTTGGAACCGACAACCGAACTGCCCACAACCGCGCAAAGGTGCTCGTCATTGGCTACCCAGTCCGGCTCCATGTCCTCGATCCTGTCGGAGTTGGAAAGCACTACCTTGTCGAACTCCGCGGTGTTCAGTATAGAGAAATGCAGCGCTGTGGCACCGGCAGGAACGTCGGCGATCAGGTACATGCCCGCCTCGAACTTGTTGGAGAGGGTCGGAACAACGATGGAACTGACTACGGCGCCGGTATTGTCAGTGAACACGCTGCCGACAAGGTTCGTACCGGGAACGCTCGGGAACCGGACACGCTTGTGCCCGCTGACGTTCACCTTGCAGACGGAATACGTGGTGTCGGCACTGTAGCTGTTCGCAAGCGTATCCTTGCCGCTCATGATCTTACGACCGCCCAGGTAACCGCCGGCTTCCTTGATGTCATCCAGCGTGAGGATATCAGCATCAGGAACGGAGGGCATGTCATCCCGGTCCTTGCTGCTGTAGCAGGAGTAATGCTTGCCGTTCAGGTAGTCATTGATGCCCTTTGACCAGAAAAACGGCTCGAGCATCATCCAGTCGCCCTCGCTGCCGTCAAGTCTGGCGGCGCTGCCGTCGGCGTAACGGTTGGAATTGCCGTCATCCAGCGGGTAATAGGTCATCTCGCCGTCGAGGTTGTTCACCGTCGTATCGACATTCGCGATCTTCACGCTGCGCGTGGTAGGCTTCCTGGTCACTTTCGCCAGCACGCGGTGACGCTGTTTCAGGATGGCGGTGATATGGCCGCTCGCCCTGTAAGGCGTACCGTACTTATAACCTGTCCTGTTGTCCGGGTTGCTGATATTGGCGTCGTCGGCCACATCATCGTCGGACTCGATCATCGTGTATTCGGGCTGGAGGATGTTCAATTCCGGGAAATGGGCTTTCAACGCCTCGTATCTCTCATCCTCGACATAGTTGGTAAGGCGCACCGTACCCGCCAGCGCGCACGTGTCCGTGGCGTTGCCTTCAGCGTCCACGCCGCCCATCTTCATGAACCGGTTCAGCCATGTGCCGTCGTCCTCCCGGTCGATGCCGGTCACGCGGATGCGTTCCACGCCGGAACAGCGGTTCAGCAGGGTTTCCCAGTTCACCCCCGGACAGCCGTCCACGATAAGCGTCTTCACTTTACTGTAGTTCTCCAGCGTGAGCCCGCTTGTGACCAGTTTGCCCAGGTATTCCAGTTTCAACACGGTCAGCGTGCCGGGAAGCCAGGCCCTCGTCAGCGGGGCACCCTTGGCGAAGGTCACGCTCTGCACCTGCGTGCCTCTCGCGTCAAGTTCCTCCAGCTTGGTCTGGTTCGTGAAGTCAAGCTCGGTGCTGGTGTTGCTCCCGGTCTTGGCCTGTGCCTGGTTGCGCAGGTTCACCTTACGCAGCTGGCGGCAGCTGCCGAGGTTCAGCCACCAGCCAGTCGAACCGGTGGAGGGGCTTTGCAGGTTCAGCTCACGCAATACGGTACATTTACCCAGGTCAAGGCCGTTCTTCAGGCGGTCCGAGGCGCCGGTCATGTCAAGCACACGCATGCGGCTCGCGCCGTAGATACGCAGGGGGTCGTTTACCGTGTAGGCCCCCGTGATTTGAAGGGTGGCCACCTTGCCGCCCTCCACGATGCCGGTACCCCCGATATTGGGGCTGTTGTTCGTGCCGTAACCGAAAGCGTACACCTCGCTCGCCGTGATCTTCACCACGTCGGCGGCATCGGAGGCGGTACGGGCCATGTAAAGGTCGATGTTGTCACTCGTGAAGTTGCTCGTGCCGTATTTGGCGTCCAGAAGGGCGAAACGGTTCTTCACGAAGTAACTGCGGTGCGCAGCGTTGCTTCCCTGAAGGGCGTAGATGAACGGCCATTTCTTGCCGTAAACCTCTTCCATGTTCGGGCGGATATACTTCAGGTAGCCGCTCTTGTTGTACGCACGGTCGCTCCAGTTGCCCGCCTGTTCCACGTCAAGCATCGACAGCACGCGATCGACCGTCATTTTCGCACGGTAAGCGGCGGCGCAGGCTTTCAGCTCGTCCTGCAGGTTGGCCAGAACGAGGTTCCAAAGCCAGCTGTCGCGGCCCTCGAAGGCGTATTTCCCCGCCTCCGCGTCCCACGTGTCACGGTCGAGCGTGTAGTCGTAGGCAAGGAAACAGTCGTTCCTCTTGGCAAGCTGGGTGTCACCGTCGTAGTAGGTGGTGTACCAGACCAGCCCGTCCCAGGTACGCAGGAGAATGTTCTTCGCGCGCTGGTCAACGCTCGCGAAGTAGTCGGTGTGCACGTAGTAGGTCAGCAGGTGGTCCACATCAAAATACTGGCCGATTTCCGTCCTGAACTTTTCACTCACGAAGGTGCCCAGGTCGTCCGCGGTGGCGTTTGCCGGGACACATGAACGGATCCAGCCGAAAAGGCGTTTCAGCGCGGACTGCTGGGCCGTGTTCAGGCCCGCCCATTTCACGTCGTCCGGGTAGTTGGTTTCCAGGCCGGCATCGAAACCGGCGGCAAGATCCGCGTCGCCGGAGCTCTGGAAAAGGCAGACCCTCTCGCCGTTGTTCAGCGTCTCCAGCGTCATCGGGCAGGAAGGGGTGAAACCGTCAAGCCCCTCCATGCCGAACAGCCTGCCGCTCTTGCTCTTCTCGTTGTTGAAGTTGTACTGCCCGTAGTAGGTGCTCTCCCCGTCAGCGGTCTCCGCGCTGAACACGTCGATGGGGAAACCGTCGATGCTCTGCCTAACCTTCACCGCGTTCAGGTCACCGCCCGCCTGTTCCAGCTGGTAACGCTGCGGAGGGGTCAGAAGGCCCAATTCGAGCATCACGTCGTTGTACAGCTTCGCCACACCGGTATTCAAAGTCATGGACGAGTCGGAATAGTCGGACTTCATGCAGAACAGGTCCATCGGGATGCTTCCGGGGCGCATCATGTACCTGTTGCCGCCAAGGGGGTCCGGGACGCCGTTGATCTCGAAACTGAGGTTCGCGCCGCCCTTGGTGAAGTAGATGCGGATGTTCTTGCTCGGGTATTTCGTGGAACTGGTACCCTGGATACGGATGTAGCAGTCGCGGAGGACGAAGTCGTACTCCTTGCCGAAAGGGGACCAGAAATAGACGTCGGCGATGAAGTCGGTCTTCTTGTTGTTCGTCTCGTTCACCTCGTCAAGGCCGCCCTTGCGGACGATGCGCATCACGCCCTTCCCCTTGGCGCGCAGCTTGTCGATATCGACGTCGCCGCTGCCGCCCAGGATGTCGTTCTCCTCGTACAGGCGCATCATGTCGTCGCTGCTGCCGGCATCCACCATCCGGTTCTCCAGGACTTCGTCATCGCTCAGGGCACGGTTGTAGATACGGATGTTCTTCAGTTCCACGTCGGCGGACGCGCTGTCGACGGTGATGCCCGCCGGGGTGTCCTGGCGGAAGTAGTAGCTGTTGTCGTAGATGTCAGCACCGGCACGGTTGCCGTTCACGTAAAGTTCCATCAGGCGCCCGTCACCGCGTTTGCCGATGACGAAGGCGACCTTCAGCCACTTCTCGGGGGCGAACTTCGTGCCGATCTTGATTTCACGGCTCGCGTCCTCACCGTCCTCGTTCGTGTAGTGCAGGATGGTGCCGGTCTTGATGCTCGCCTCCTCGCTCGTGACACTAAGGCCTTTCCCCTTATCCATGCAGCTGATCACCTCGCCCTGACGGTCCGTCACACCCGATACCCGGAACTCCATCTCGATGGTAGCGCCGGAGGCGCCGGCATCATCCTTGAACAGCTGGTAGCCGATGACGGCCTTCGCCCCGCCCGTCAGTTTCAGGCTGTCACCCGTCCAGCCGTTGCTGCTCCAGTCGAAGCCCTCGAAGATTGTCTTCACGCCGTTATACTCCCACCGCGCCGGGTCGCTCTCGCTGTTGCTGCGGCCGGACGGGCTAAGCTTCACCTGAAGGCCGTAGGTGGCCTCGCTGATGTCGATGCCGCTCTCGACCACGTCAATGTGGAAAGTGTAGGCGGTGGCACCGACCTTCAGCTGCATCTGCTGCCGGCCCTGCTCCGTAAAGCGGTTCCGGTAGGTCTGGGCGGTACGCGGGACGCTCACCGTCTGGAGAAGCGTGCCGTTCCTGTAGATGCCCACACCCGCCGGGGTGGTACCGGGGTCGTAGGCGGCAAACTTGAACTCGCAGTTCTCGTACTGCCCCACCTCGATGACCGGAGAAAGGTGGTCGGCACCGGTAAGGATACGGCCGTCCCGGTGGGTGACCATCAGCCCCACGTAGGGGACGCTGCTGCCGCTCTTCAGGATATCGATATGGATGCTCTCGCTTTTGAGCGTCAGGCCGTCGCCGGCATCCATCTCGGCGACCATCTGGACGGTATGCCGGCCTACCGCCAGGGAGGACATGGAGAGCGGGAAGCTGCTGTTGGTCGTACCGCTGCGGGTGACCGTGTGGGCGTTCTGCTGTTTGCCGTCCACGTAAAGGGTCACCACCTTCGTGCCGGTGCCGCTCACGCCGTAGGGGATGTTCACGGTCTCCTGCGCGCCATAACCGCCGGAAGCCAGGCCGGAAGCGATATTGTAGCTGCTGGACAGGGCCAGCGTCACGCTGCGCACGCTAACGTACGCCTGCCGCTTCTGCGCCTTGCCGGTGGTGGGGTCGGTGGTCTCGGCTATCACGTAGATGTCGCTCGTGCCGGAAAGGAGGTATTTCGTCAGGTCGAGCGTGTACGTGCCCTTGCTCACATCCTGAACCGTCTCCGAATAGGTGGTGGTGGCGCCGCGCCTCACCTGGACGGTGATTTTCGCTTTCTGGCCGGTACTCTCGCCCTTCTCGTCGCCGCTGCCGTACTGGTGGTCGTAGGTATAGGTCAGCCTTACCGGGTCGCCTTCCTTGACGGTGGGCTTGTCAACACTTGCGCCAAGCACTATCTTCGTCGTGCTGCCCTCACCGCCGCCACCGCCGCCTCCGGCAGGGATGTCGAAACCGGTCACCTCGACGCCGCTTTTGTTCTTCAGGCTCACGTGGACGGTGGTCTCGTCGTCGCTCAGTTCGGCGGAGCTGTCGAAGATGGTGTTTGCTTCCACCTCGCCCAGCTTGGCCGCCACGGCACGGTTCTCGACCGGGTTCGTGCTTTCGGCGTTCAGGCTCTCGTCAACCTCCAGCTTATCGATGGTCAGGCTCACGTTGCCCTCCGCATCGGGGATTTGCTTCTCACCGTTCACCGTCAGGCTCTTCATCGTGCCGGCCCCGCCGAAATCCTCCCAGCTCGCGGCCTGTTCCCAACTCTCCACGCTCGTGCCGGTGAACTGTTTCGTCTCCCATCTGCCCTGCGCGGCCTCGTAGGTGATGCAACGGCCCTTGTGCCGGTATTTCACGTTTACGGCGGCGATGGCCGTCTCCAGGGTATAGTAGCCGTTCTCCAGCGGAACCTCCTCCGTCACGTTGTACGTGTTGCCGCCGCTACCCGTACCGCCGGGAATGTCGGTGGAGGTGATTGCCTGCCCATTACGGCCCAGGATGGTCAGTTTCACCGTGTCGTTCTTCTCGTCAGGGACGGCTGTCATGCTACCCACCAGGCTGCCGTCCACGGCTGCGGCGGCATCCTCCGCCTTCTTGGCGGCGGCGGTGGCCGTACCGGCAGCGGCATCGGCGGTTTCAGCGGACCTGTTTGCGGTACCGGCGGCGTTCGTCGCGGTCTGGGCCGCATTGGTGGCGCCGGTCGCGGCATTATTGGCCTTCGTGGCGGCAGCGTTAGCCACCGCCGCAGCGTCCTCCGCCGGTTTCCGGAGCAACGCAACCGGCGCAAGCACGACCTCCTGGCCGCGCATCGCAGGAAGGCTCTTGATATTGTCCAGCGAGGTGACCTCGGCCAGTTCATCGACACTCTGGCTCTCAGACTTGATGGAGTTCAGGATGTCCTTCTTCAATTCATTCTTTTCAGATTCTGTCAGTGCCATAAATTATCCTCCTTATCTTTCTATCAGTTGTACAACCTGCGAGTAACAGCCGGGAGTCAGTCCGGAAACAGCCTCCTTTATCAACACGGCATCTTCCGATGTGATTTCAATCTCACCGCCAGTGTCCATTATCCGCATACAAAGGTGATACGCACGCATCTTCTTACCGTTGTCTGTCTGCATATTGCCACTCGGACGAATACCCGTCCCGTTGAAAAGGCACTGGGCCACGATATGACCGATTACCTGCGGGTTGCCATCAACCAGCAGGGGTTCACCATTAAAATCCTTAAAATCCGCATTAAAATTTACCTTCATAATTACATGATATTAAATACCCGACATTTTGACAACAATACCATTGACAACTTCAAGGGTATAATTATTAGTTAGAAAATCATTCTTCACAGACCATCTGAAAGTCCCGGAAACACCCTTCCGGTAAGTATAGGTCCCGTCACTGCCCAAAGTCCATTCCGTACCATAATTGTTCGAAAGGATGTCGCCACAATATACCGCACCGTTCACATGTACGCCCCCGTCAAAAAAGCCGGCATAAGAATTGGCACTTACCGGGTAACTTTGTCCGGATGATTTGCTGGAAGCATAAATGGCGGCACCGCCCGTATTGGAACCGACAACCTTCACTCCGAACCGCCCCTGAGTGGCGGCATTGAAAGCGACATCCACAACCCCATCCATATCGGTCTGGGACACTCCGAGTTTCAAACTGCGGGAATCGTTGCCGAAATAATCACCCGCTTTCCAGAACAAACGGCCGGACTCTATCGTAAAACCGCCGATCTTGCCATCTTGGGCATGAACGGTCCCGTATATTTTTGCATTGCGCGTCTCAATACTACCATCTTGCAAAATTTTAAAATTATTGTTAGCCGTAACAAGCCCCTCAAGGGTAATGTAGTCGCCTTTGATTTTTATACCGTCACCGCCGACACCAACAAGGGATTTTAAATTTCCGTCGCCGTCAATGGCATATAACCCGGAATATTTGGAAGTAACCATCAGACCTGTCTCTTCCAACATATTCTCGTCCTTATCAAAGACAGCCGCCGAAATCTTCACCAGACGCTCCGACTGCTCGAAAAGTGTTTTATAACGGTGCGCCAGCGATTCCACGCGGTCGGTAGAGAGTATGAGCATGTACAGGTAGATGTCCCCGGTGAAAGACAGCTTGAAGTCTCCCGTACCGTTCCAAAGACCGCTACAGGTATATTGCACGTAGCCGTCAGTCGCGGGCAGTTCCTCTTCCACTTCCATGCTGTTGAAGTTGGCGAACCCCGTCTTGTCAACACCCACGAACTCCACCCGCAGGGTTCCACCGACCGCACAACGGTAAAAGAAGGTCAGGTACACCGGGACGGCTTCCTTCTCCCCGCTGCCGTTTTCAGGCATGGAGGGGATGCTTTTCAGGTTCTCACGTTTCTGGAGAATGTACTTACCCCGGATACGCACGACCTTACGGCCGTCATCCTCGGTCACACTCGCGCCGTCACCCTTCTTCGTCAGCACATTGCCGTTCGCCCAGACCCAGCGGTTACCCACAAGGAAGAACACCGTCTCGTTTTCCGTGTTCCATTTCATAAGGCCGTCATCAAAGGCGGGGTTATTCAGATACCCGCGATCGGTGGCGAAGTCCTGGCGCAGAGCGGTCACCACACTGGTGATACGTCCCTCGACGATCTCGAATTTTGTCTTGATATCCTCGCCTGTCACCAAAAGGAATGTCCCGCGCAGATAGGCGTTGTCGCTGTAAAGGCCGTTGCCGTGCGGCTGGTTGTCGGCCGGGAACCAGTCGTCGCTGATGCCGTCCAGGTTACCCAGGCGGGCACGAAGGCAGCCGGTGAAGTTTTTCGCCTTCACGCCGTCCATCACGTCCATGCGGGGCTGCCCGTCCTCGGTGGCGGATATCAGGATCAGGTTCTGGCGCAACGGGTTTTCCGTATTACCCATCAGCACACATTCGTCACCGGGGGCAGGCAGGGAAGTTCCGAACTCATCCACGCCCACGAGGATGGAATCACCCTCCACGCCGGCAACCTCCACCCAGTAGCCTTTCAGGTTCCCGCCGGTAAACGTGGCGCAACGCATCAGGTCATGCGCCCGGAAGGTATTCGCCTGCTCGAAGGTGATTTTATAAAAGCCGTCCTCCGGAACGGCGGTCTTTATCTTGCCATTGGCGGCGGACACACAGAGCTGGCCGCCCACGCTGCGAACCTTCTCGATAAGCAGTTCCAGCACCACCATGACCTGGCGCACCGTCAGCTTGTCGATGGTAAGGTGCGAAAGGGCGTCCTCCATCCACAACCGCCAACCCTCACCCAAAAGGCCGTCCACGAATTTCGGGCTGCGAAGAAGCTCACGCACAACAAGGGTCAGCAGTTCGGCGTTGCCCTTGCCGTCAATGTGGCCGTTCTCCTCCGGACCGATGCCGACGCCCTCCTCGAAGGTGATTTTCTTTTTCGCGCGGTCGGCCTTCTTCTTGCTGATGAACTCCGCCTGGCTTCTTCTGGCCGAGAAAAGGTTGTTGTCGGTGGGAAGCGTGTTATCCCAGCTCCTTATGATGTCGGGAAGGTTCGCGCCGGCCGTTCTGGTATAATTCCTCACCTCCTCGATACTCCCCTTCAGGCTTTCCATCACGCCGGTGGAAAGCGCGTCACCGATTTCAAGATCCACCTGTGAGGGGAGCGCCACCTTCCGCGTGATTTTCGTGATACGACTCAAGCGATAACCCGTTTCCGGGAAATACTCCGTGCTTTCCAACCGGACGCGGCGGCCCGGGTAAAGGTCTATCCCGTTACGCTCGACATACACGTGGTCCGTCGGGCCCTTGTACACGGAAACGTCGACGGCGTTCTCCGCGTTGTACCTGTTCACCGCCGTCAGGTATTCCTCCTCGGCAAGCGCGTAGTATTCGTCAGGCATGCGGATATTCCAGAGGATATACCTGTCACCCGCTTTCGGGACAAGGCGGTCACCGGGAAGCTGCGTGTCGTCATCATACGGCCAGATGGTGATGATCTCGAACTCGCGGGTGTCACTGTCGAAGTTCACCTCGAAATAGTAGGTGCCGTCCTCTTCCTCGCCAAGACCGGCAAGTTCGCCACCTTCCTGGAAGGAGACACGTTTCACCTTGCCGGCAAGTTCGTAAGCGTTGGGATCGAAGTTCAGCGTGTCATCCCGGAAATACCAGATCACGAAAGGGTTGCCGTCCTCATCCGTCACCTGCGCGCTGCGTACAGAGGTCACGGTACCCACGCGGCGGGGATAGATATCCGCGAAGGCGTCCTTCTCGTAGTGGTGGTGGATGCCGTACTTTTCCGTGTCCACATCCACATATTTGGCACCGTCGGGAAGCTGGAGGCGGCTGTGGCCGTATTTCTCCGGGTCGATGTTCCGGGAACTGCCGATCGGAAACAGGCGGGTGTAGAACTTCGCGCCGTCGGCCTTGTCGCGGGAAAGCTCCGTCAGCCCTTTGCCGTAGGACAGGGTAACCTCCTCACCGTGTTCGCAACGGCAGAGGTTCACAGTCTGGCCTTCCACCCACCACTCGGCGCCCGGCACCTTGCCGGCAAGTTCCTTCAGCGCGTCAGGGCAGTACTTCCCCTCGTAGTCGATGACCACGTTCTCGGTACCTTCCACACGCCCCACTTTCCAATCGGTGATGCCGCCCATGCCGTCATTGATGGACTTCACAATCAGGGCCATGTGTTCCCGTGGCGGGGCGGTCAGCGTAAATACCGGCTCAGGGTCGCCGTCCACCACGTTCAGGACGAGGAAACGTTTCATCAGGCTCTCGATGCCGTAAAACTTCACGTCGTATTTCCACTCCTGCGTGCTGCGTTCATCCGGAAGGTAACGCTCCTGGAGCCAGTAGCGCTCGCCCTCGAAATCCACGTAGTCGTTCACCTCAAGCGCCACATACTCGTACAGGGTGAAGGAGAGCGTCAGCACGTTGTCCGACTGGATCGCCTTCACCTGCGTCGAGCTGTCGTCCGGGGAAAGGACCGCCTTCGCCTGCCTGTTACTGTCATATACCGTTAAAAGCATGTTCGAATGGTGTTTGAACGTTGTTTAAATGATTGGTTCGGGTTCGCGGAATTTCACCTTGAAGCGGCCGGCCTGCACGCCTTCCCGCCAGAGGTAGGTCAGCGGGGTGAAGCCGGGACAATCCAGGTAATGCACGCGAAATGTCAGCTCCAGCTGTGGAAGATACAGCGAGAGCCAGCCTTTGTCGCCGGTTTTCAGGAAGGAGATGAAGGACATGTATTTCTTCAGCCACTCCCCTTTACCCGGGGCATACAGGGCAAAGGTCAGCGTGATGTCGCGCGCTTCGTTGGCCACTGTCAGAATGTCGGAATATTTCTCCCCGTTCTCCTCACGTATGTCCACGGCGGTGTGCGCTTTCGTCTTGCTCGCGGCAAGGATGGCTTTCAGGTTGTCACGCCCGCCGCGCTTCTCTTCGGTCAGGAATACGCCGTACTCCGTCCAGATATCGGTGCCGTTGATAAGGAACAGCCCGCCCATGATTGGTTCCATGCTCATGATGATTTCATTCTTAGTCCGTCACGTATGATTCGTTTTATATCTTCCTTTATCTCGCCGAGGAAACCGGCGCTTTTACCGGTATTCTCCGCAATCTTAGCCAGGTGTCCCTCGGCACTGGCCATGCGGCCCGCCACGTCCTCGGTCTTCTCGTCAATGCTTACCCAATGGTTCAGGCCCGAAGTGAACATGCCTTCCAGTTTAGTGCCCTGGTCCTGCGACATGGCCGAGAAGCCGCCGGCGCGGCCGGTCTGCGTTGTGGATTTACCCTCCTCCGTGATGCCGGCAGTGTCAAACATCTCCTCCTTCTTGGCACGGGCACGCTCGAAAATGTCCGAGTACCGGGTGCGCAACGTGTCGGCTTCCTCCTTCGACAGGATACCGTCGCTCATGAACTCGGCGAACGTCTCCTGCCATTTCTTCAGCTCGTCCGAATAGGTGCCGTTCACGATGGATTTCAGGATGGCGTTCTCCATGAACTCGTCCACGCTCGCGATCACGTCTTTCGAGTCCGTCTCGAAATCCTTCAGCAGGTCCTTCATGCCGCTGCGGATACCGTCGAAAGAGGTGTCCGTGATGGCTTCCTGCCATTGCCTCTGGAGTTCCAGCAGCGTGTTCGCGTCAGAGACGTACTCGTCAAGCCACTGGCTCTGGTCGTACTTGCCCGAATGGAGTTTCTCCCAGATGTCGGGAAGTTCCTGGAGCCGGGCCAGCTCCTCGGGGGAAAGGCTCCAGAGGGAACCGGTATCCCGCACCGATTTGCCCAGGTAGGCGGAAACCGTGTCCCAGTCACCGCTGCCCATGGCCTTGCCGATGTAGTAGTTGTTCGAGTGGTGCGAACTGTGGTATCCCATCTTTGCCGCGAGCATCTGGCGGTCGTTCTCAATTTTCTGCTGCTGTTTCTCGTAGGCGCTCCGGTAGTACTCGGTGGAACGTGCGCCGCCGGAGCTGGCCATCTCGTCGGTCAGCTTCTCGATGGCGGTGGTCAGGTACTTGTTCGATTCGGTCAGCCGATCCACCAGCGCGTTCACCTCCCTGGCGTTGCCGTGCGAGGAGAACAGGCCGAAGGTCACCGTGTCCAGGATGTCCCTCACCCCGTAGAAAAGCGAGCTGCCGATCTGCGTGAACAGTTCACCGGAAAGGATGTTCTCCAGGATACCGTTCACCGCACCGAGCACGGAATCAAGGATACCGCTTACCAGCGTACCGATTCCTTCCTTCAGCACGTCAAGGATGGAAAGCACCGCCGCGATGATCTGCCCGATGATGCCGCCGTTTGAAAACGTCTCGGCAAGGGTACTGCCCACGCTGCCCATCACACCGCCCATGTTCTTCGTCACCTCGCCCAGTTTGCCGAGCCCCTGAACCACGCCGGCAAGGGAACCAGACTTCAGGCTCTGGAGCCCCTCGGCAAACCCGGTGAGGGATGAAACGGCGTTCGTGCTGGACGTGCGCAGGTCCTGCGCCGCCTTGTCGTTCGCCTCTGTCAGGGTGGCCACGCTCGCCGAGGCGGCGTCGAAAGCTTCCTGCGCGGTAGCCACCAGTTCTTCCGCTTCCTTCATGGCGGAGGGGTCACCGCTTTCAGCGGCTTTTTTCTGTTTTTCCTGCGCCACCACCAAAGCGTCAGCGGCGACCTTCTCCCTTTCCTTGGCCTCTGTCAGCTCACGCAGCGTCGTCTGGTAAGCGGAAAGATCACGGGAAACATCCTTGAACATGTTCCGGTTAATACCGCCCGCGCTCCGATCCTCCAGCTTCGCGATCAGCTGGCTGATCACCTGTTTGTCCTCGGCGCTTGCATTCCGGTACTCATCGGAGGCGGCATACTTCCGCAGCTTCGCCAGCGTGGGACGCAGCTGCTCCTCAAGCAGCCCGCCGAAATTGCCGAAAAGGCCGTCCCAGTCGATATCCGCCTTCAGGCTGGCAATCTCGGCGGCGGCAGTCTCTTCTTTCTGCTGGCGGCCAAGGCGCAATACCTCATTGTAGTTCCCCTCCTCCTGCGCACGGCGGATCTTCTCCGCGTACTCCTGGGCGATGGCCAGCTTCTTCTGCTGGTACGTACCATATTCCTTCAGGTAGTCGAGCATCGACTGGCGGGCGGCGTCGTTCTCTTCCCTGGTCACCTTTGCCAGGTCGCCGTCACGTGCCGCCGCGGCCTTCTCCCGCGCCTCCTTCAGGGTGGATTCCTGCTCACCGGTCAGTTTACCCTTCTGCGCGTCCTTCCACTTCTTCTCCTGGGAGGCAAGCTCGGCGATCTCCTTGTCATAGTTCAGGCGGATCTGGCGGCGGCGTTTCTCGCCGCTCTCCTTCAGAAGGTCGATTTCCGCCTGGCGGTTCTTCATCTGGAGCTTCAGAAGTTCCGAGGCACGCTGCTCTTCCGACTGTTTCTCCTTTTTGGCGGCATTCGGGTCGGGTTTGGCATGGTCACCCAGGTCGAACTCCTTGCCGATATCCAGATATTCCTCCTGGAGCTTCCGGGCTTCAGCCAGGTAGCCGTCGCGGACTTCCTCGGCCTCACGTACGGCCTTTTCCTTCGCCTTCTCGTTATACTCCGATATCATGGACTGCGCGTCCACCCGTCCGTACGACTCGCTTTGGGCCATGTAAAGCCCCATGCGCGCGAACCAGCCCATCGAGCCGTCCACGTCTTCCGGCTTGCTGGCCTTGATCTCGTTCACCTTCTCGTCAGCCTCCGTGGCCTTGTTCACCAGGCTCTGCACCTTGGCCTGGAGGAAAAGCATTTGGATGTATTTCTCACCCTTTTTCTGAAGGATGTCATACCACTGGGCGATCGTGTCGTAATACCCGAAACTCTCGCCGTACTTGCGGTTCAGTTCCTCCACCTTGGACTTCTCCTCGTCCTTCGTGCCGGTGAACTTCTTCAGGCTCGCCAGCGTGCTCTCGATCTCGAAACGGGTCTTGATCATCTGTGCGCGGCCGTCACTCTCGATTTTTACCCGTTCTTTCGCTTTTTCCGCCGCTTTTTCCTGCGCGTCACTGTATTTATCCCAAAGGACGATAATTCCCGTTATTACGGCTGAAAGCCCCAACGTAAGCGTGGCCATCAGGGCCTGCGCGGCACCGGTGGAAATGCCCAGGGCGACAGCCAGCCGGGTATTGGCAGCTGTCAGCAGGTTCTTCATCTTCACGACCGTCACCAGGCGGAAGGCGGAGTCCTTGTTCAGGGTATTGAACACCTGCTGGAGACCCATCGTGATGGCCATCACGCTCTGGACGCGGGTCTGTATTTTCGCCAGGTTCTCGTTCTCCGAGGCGAAAAGCGACAGCGCGCCGGTGGCCGTGGTGAACAGACCGGCAAGGCCGCTCACGCCGGACATGAATCCCTGGAGGTTCGCGTCATCGTGCGAGAGGATTTTCGTCTGGGTGTTCAGGTCGGCAAGCGTGTCGGAAAGGTTGGCGGCTTCCGCTGCCATCTTCCGGTACTCCTCGGTGTCCTGTTTCCCTTCCAGGCGCATGCGGGCCATGTTGTCCTGGAGCTCACGCAGCTGCATGGAAAGGCGTTTGCTGCTTGCACGCGTCTTCTCCTGTTCAGCCTGGAGCCCGGCAAGGGCGCCCTTTTCCTCTTCAAGCGCTTTCTTCGCGGCGTTCAGTTCATCCAGGGCGGCTACCTTCGCCTTGCCGGGCGCGGCCCCCTGGTAGGCTTTCTCCAGCGACTTGATATCGCTTTCAATCTGCCCGATGACTTCCTTCTGCTCCCGGATCTTGTCGGTCAGGCTCTTGCTACCGGCGACGGCACGTTCTTCCTCTAAGGAGATACGCTCGTACTCTTTACGGAGGTTCCGGACGCTCTTCTCCGCCTCGCGGTGCTCCTTTTCAAGCCCTTCAAGGGCGGCACGCTCTTCATCCAGGACCTTGCGACAGGCCGCCACGTCGGCGGCAAGTTCCGCCTGTGCTGGGCCGGGCTTCATGTTCTGGAGCTGCGTTTCCATCCGGTGCAGGTCGGAGTTCACCCGGTCGATGACCTTGCGCTGCTCTAAAATACGGGCGTTGATGGCAGCGGCGGCCTTCTCCGATTTCTCGGCAAGGATGTCGACGGCAAGGCCGGCCTTGTCAAGGCCCCCCGTCAAGTTGTCCTTCATCAGGAATTCGATTTCTACGGGCTTCATCGTTTACAGTTCTAAATTGCTTTGGTAAAAATTCACTATGTCGCCGGCTTCACGGGCGGCGGCTTCCGGATCAATTCCACCGCCACCGCTTTGCGAAACCTTGGAGTCAGCTGCTGACCGGCGGACGTAACGCGGGGCGTCGGACAGCATCAGGATGAGCGTCTGGTAGTTCACCTTCTCCAGGATGTACTCCACCGTCCAGCCGGTGGCGCTCGCGATGTTCCAGATAAAACCGAAGGGGCTATGAGAACCTTCAAACTCGGTCCTTAACTCCCCTTCCTTCTTTGGCTCATTCTCAACTTCATCGGGTTCGCCCGATCGATCGAGCTGATAATACTCGTAAAAGACTCGCTGCCCATCAGGCTGATGAACTTCTCCAGGGCGCCCAGCAGGAAACGGTGCTCCACGGCTTCACGCAGGAACCATGCCACGGGGCGGACAAGAAGCCGCCGGCTCATCGGGCCGCGGCAGAGGGTATAGGCCACCATGCGGGAAACCTTGACGCCGTTCCGTGCCAGGAACTCCAGCCGCTCACGCCCGGCAAAGGAGGAAACCTCCTCGGGGGAGACACCCATCGAAAGGTACAGTCTCACGATGCATATCTGCCCGGCAAGGCGCGGGCGGCGCATGGTCACGCGCCACCGCACGGGGCGTTTCATAAAAGGCAGGCGCCATTCCTTCAGGGGAAGGGAGACACCCAGGTCAAGCAATGCCTCGGATGCCTCCCTCTGCACCTTTCTCGCTTCACGCTCGTCCATGCATTAGCCCTCCACTGCCGCGGTGTCATTGATTTCGTAAGGGGAAGAGCCGTCCTCCGGCTTGTTCACCTTCAGCTGGCATTCCAGCTTGGAAACCTCCGTAAGCGTCAGTTTCCCGCCAAGGTTCGCAAGGATGGTACCGTTAGGGATGGACATCGTCTGCCCGGATACGAACTTGATGGTCCACGGACCGGAAAGGTTTACCAGTTCGGTCGGGGCCTTCCAGCCGGTCGGGGCATCTGCCGGACCTACAAGCGTGCCGCCAAGCACGGCCTTGATATTCTTATAGTCCAGCTGGATAAGGTTGAACGTGGGCGATACCTGCCCGTTCTTCTGGAGCAATGTCAGGACGGGGGCGTCGGGAACCTGCTCGGCTTCAATATCGACACTCTCGGGCTTCGTGCCGCCCCAGTCCCAGCTGCCCTTCTCGATCCAGCCGATAGTCATGGCACCGAACGTAACGACGGCGATGCCATAAATGAAATTCTTGTTATTTTTCATACAGTCGTCTCTTTATTAAAACGGTTAATACTATGCCGGATGCCATACCGGCGATAAAGGCAATGAGGGAGATTTTAACGGGGTTAAAACGTTGTTTGAACTCCGTTTTGACCTCTGTTATGTCCTGTTCGGTTTCGCTACGAATACGCACAAGTTCCTGCTTATAGAACTCAACTGTTTGCAGCAGGCTGTCTTCCCGGACCTGCCTTCGAAAAACTTCTTCTTCATAGAATAGGCAGCGCCGCATGAGCGAATCGCAATGCCCGGTGACTGCCAGGGAATCCCCCTGCCTGCGGATATCGACCGAGGCACGCCCGTCCCGGTGCCGGTAACCGGCACCCTCGGGAAGGTCAAGGAGGTTCTGAAAGGGAATCGTCAAAGTCGCCTCCTGTGCCGGAACCGGTTCCTGCATCAGGGTCGAACTCCGGCGGTCCGCCAAAAGATCCTGCATTTTGCGCACCGCTGTTACTGCCACGTCCGCGGACACGGCGGCGCTGTCTGTCATTCTCTCCGCCCGCACCGTGCCCTGTCTCTGAAGGTTCCGGCTCTCTTTGGACGTGCCGCATCCTGCCAGCAGGAACACGGCGAGCAATAATAGGATTACGGGGGTCCACCCCCGGATTCTGTCTTTCATCATTTACCGATTGTTTACTTATTACTTTTCTTAACCGCTCGACCTCTTTCGTCAGGCACGACAGCTTCAGGATCATCTCCTCCTGGTTCGCTTTCAGGTCGGCATTCTCGCGCCGGAGCTGCACGTTCTCCTCCAGAATCTTGCGGTTCTCCTCACTCAGCAGGTTGATGGACGCCTGAAGCTGGGACAGCATGTCGTTGTCACGCTTGCGCCGGCCGAACAGCCAGGTGAAGATGCTTCCGACAAAACCGCCGGGGAGGGCGAACATTAAAAAATTTATCAGGGTGTCCATCTTCTTGCCGTTTATTATTGTCTGATACCTATTGAAACAAGCCACTTACGCACGTCAAAACTGGGGCAGGCTTTGGCCGCCAGTTCGTTATGCCCCACGATACGCACATCAGGAAAACGGCGGTGGAAGTCTTTCACGTACTTCTCAAGCGCACGCTTCTGGCACGCCGTACGCGTGTCCTTCGGGGTCTTGCCGTCTTTGGCTACACCGCCGGCATACACGATATGACGGCTGACGGAATTATAGCCGGCCACGCCGTTGGTGATTTCCCAAGGGTCCACGTTCGCGTCCTCGTTGTTGTCCACCAGGCGTTCCACGCCGCCATTCAGATGGAACAAGTCAGTATACCCGACCTGTTTCCAGCCGCGGCCACCCTTGGATACCGGGTTCGTGTGCCAGGCGCGAATCTCTGCGCCACTGACTTCACGCCCTTCAGGCGTAGCCGTGCAATGAATGACCAGATACTTCAGCCTGCCCATCACGCACCGCCTTCCTCGTCATCAGCGGCCACCTGGGACAACGCTATTTCAACCTTCTTTTCCGGATCAGCGTCCAGGCTTACCACAAGCGTACCGGATACTGCTTTGCCGCTACTGTTCACCTCGGCGGTAATTTTCAGCCCGTCATCGGTACCGACCGCCGTAAAACCGGCAGGGACGGATGTCACACTATAATCACCGGATGCAGTGACTGTCACATACTTGCTCTCACCTGCGGCCTTGAACGAAAGGGCGGAAGGGTCGGCTGAAATGGTACGTTCCACCGCCTTGAACACCGGGTCGGTACGGGTGTCAAGCACCACAAACTCCTCACCGAAGGCGATTTCCGTGTCGGCCTTCATAAGCAGCTTGAAGAAGTACAGCTCGCTGGAGTTCATCCACTTGTCAATCTGGATCACCTCCTCGTCGTCCTGGAGATTCACACCAGCGAAAAGGTTGCCGTCGGCGCTCATCGAGCAGAGCGTGGCCACGATAAGGTCATCAGGCCAGGAGTTCAGCGTCTCGATGGTGATACCCTTGTAACGCTTCTTGTTGATGTCCGTCTCGCTCGTATTCTTGTACTCGCGTTCGGTCAGTTCGTCATCGTACTTGTCAAAGTCATCGATGCTCATCAGGATACGCAGGTTCGGGTTCTCGCGCAGGGCTTTCGGAATGGCCTTGCGGACAGCCTTCAACTTGCCGATCATGGAAGTATCGGCAGGAGCCGGGACCACTATCACGTCCGAGTCCTTGGCAGCCTGTGTCAGGATACCGTTAAAAAGGTGGTCGTCATCACTCCCGAACTCGCCGTTGATGTAATGCCAGCCCAACTCGAATTTCACACTCTTGCTGAGTTCATCAAGCAGCGTGTTCTGGGCTTCGGGAGGAAGTTCGGCAAACACAAGGTTGCCTTTCGGCTGCCACTTGCGCCAGATATGCTCGAAAGCGCGGGGGTTGAAAGTGGTGAACGCCATGAAATCCTCCGGATCCAGGGACTTCTCCGAGTAATTGAAGTTACCCTTCGAATCCTCCAGGCCCGGGTTCTCCTTGCGTTTCTGGAGCATCTTGCCGGTCTTGATACGCGGCAGGCTGATTTTCTTCTCGACGCCGGGGATCACCATGATCAGGCCTTTTTCCACAAGGTCGTTCCCGGTACAGGCGAGTACCAGGATCTTCTCCAGTACCTCACCGTTGTAGTTGGTGTTTCTTACTACTATTGCCATAGCAAATATTTTTATTAATGTTTCAACTTGTCCTTAATCTCGGTCATGCGCTTGTTCCAGGGACTTTCATTTGTCGGGTTCACACGCAGGTCGGTCATGACTTTACGTTTCGGGGAGAGTTTCTCCAGCGCCTTTTCCCCGTTTTCGCGGTCCTTGGACAAAAGGTTCTCATAGATGGGGCGGGTGGTGGCGTCGATACGCCCGTCATTCTCCGCGTCATCAAGCAGTTTCTTACGGGCGGCGGCTTCATCCGCATCCGCCTTGTCCCGGAACTCCTTCAACTCACCCTTCAGGCGGGTGACTTCGGCATCAAGGCCCGGAACTTTCCCGGCTTCCGTTTCCAGAAGCCCGACTTCACGGAGAAAATCGTCATCTGTCACGCAGTTCTTGAACCGCGGACGTTTCTTCAGTTCGTCTAAATTCATGTTACTCTTGTTTTGTGGCTTGTGCAGCCGGTTATTGAATATTTGGAATACCTGTTCAGGGGTACTGTCCTCCGGAAGGGGGTCGGCATCATAGATACCGTCAATAAGACCAAGCGCCAGCGCTTCATCGGCACGCAGCCAGTGGTCTTTGCCGTCAAAATACAACGAGCGGATTTCCTCTTTGTCCTTTCCCATGCGGGCGGCATACATCTCGCAAAGGGTGTCCTCCAGCGATTCGATCTCGCGGATGCACCCCCGCATCTCCTCCTTGTTGCCGTAACAGCCTCCCTGGACACTGTGAAGCATCAGACGGGCATAACGGCTCATCTGTACCGGTTTGCCGCAAAGGGCGATGACGGAGGCCATGCTGGCGGCGATGCCGTCCACGTAAATGGTGATGTCAGCCTTGCTGTTTTTCAGGGCGTTGAAAATGGCGATGCCCGCATACACCTCGCCGCCGTTGCTGTTGATACGAACGTCAATCCTGCCGGACAAGGCCTCGGCCTCCAGAAGCTCGCGGGCGATATCCCCGCTGCGCACATTGCCGTCATAATCACCGATGTCACCGTAAAGGAGGATACAACAGGCGTCTTCCCCGGGTATGATGTTGAAAAACTTTTTCATGCTTATATAGTCTTTTAGGCGGGTGTTCCCCGCGAAGTTCACGGTGCGAAATTAGGGGGATTAAAGCCGTTTTTCAAACCGCATATTCATCACACTCAGTTTAAAACGCTGTCATGAAGTTTTAAAGTGTCATCATGCGGCACGCGTTTTTTTCCGCCCCTTTTCCTTATCAATTTTGCACGTAAAAAAGGAGGAAATATGACCGAACTAAGCATGCAGCAAAAAAGGGAATGGGCGAAGACGCTCTACCTGAAAGAGAACCTCACGCAGCAGGAGATAGCCGAACGCGTGGGGGTGTCACGCATCACGGTGAACAACTGGATAGGCAAGAACGGATGGGAGATGCTCAAGACATCCATCACCATCACACGCGAGGAGCAACTGAAAAGCCTGTACCGCCAGCTGGCCGAGCTCAACAACGCCATCATGGCCAGACCGGCGGGGGAACGCTTCCCGAACACAGCCGAAGCCGACACCATATCCAAACTGTCGAACGCCATCAAGAAGATGGAGACGGAAGTCGGGCTCTCGGACATCATATCCGTATTCTCCGACCTGCTTAAATGGCTGCGCGCGTCCGACCCCACGCAGGCGAAAGAAGTGACGCCGCTGCTTGACGCGTTCGTAAAATCAAAAGTCTCATAACCATGGCAAAGAAAAGACTTACACCGCAGGACCGCACGGCACTTGTCGAATGGGAGGAACTGATCGCATCCATACGCGAGAATTCGGACATCAACCCCTCGGACACGGAAGCGGAAATACGCGCACGCAGGGAAAGGCTCGAAAAGGATGACGAGGAGTGGTTCCGGTATTACTTCGCCATGTACTATTCATGCGAGGCGGCGGACTTCCACAAGAAAGCCACCAGAAGGTTGACAAGGAACAACCGGTGGTACGAGGTACGCGCATGGTCGCGGGAGCTGGCGAAGTCCGCACGGTCCATGATGGAAATCTCAAAACTGGCAATTACAGGAAAAGTACGCAACGTACTGCTGATCTCCAACTCGCAGGACAACGCCCAAAGGCTCCTGCTTCCTTTCATGGCCAACTTCGAGGAAAACCAAAGAATCATCCAGGATTACGGGATGCAGAAGAAACCCGGATATTGGGAAACGGGGGAATTCACCATCATGGCGGGATGTTCTTTCCGGGCCATCGGGGCCGGACAGTCACCGCGCGGTACCCGTAACAAGAACTTCCGGCCGGACTTCATCCTGGTGGACGATATCGATACCGACGAGGAATGCCGGAACCCGGAACGTATCAAGACAAAATGGAAATGGCTGGAGGAAGCCCTGATACCGACCATGTCCGTATCGGGAAACTACCGCATACTCTTCAACGGGAACATCATCGCAGCGGACTGCTGCATAAAAAGGGCCATTGAAAAGGCCACGGAACTGAAGGAAAAGGGCATCGGGCACGTGGACATCATCAACATACGCGACAGGAACGGAGTCTCTGTGTGGCCGCAGAAAAACTCGGAAGAGGATATAGACCTCTTCCTCTCGCTGGTCAGCGCGGCGGCACGACAGAAGGAGTTCTTCAACAACCCGGTAGCCGAGGGAGAGATATTCAAGGACATCATCTACGGGAAAGTGCCGGCGCTCTCGAAGTTCAAGTTCCTGGTCATCTACGGCGACCCCGCGCCCGGCGAGAACAAGACGAAGAAGAGCTCCACGAAGGCGGTGTTCCTGCTCGGCAAACTGGCCGGAAAGCTCTACGTCATCAAGGGGTTCCTCGGAAGGGAGACAAACGCCACGTTTATCGAATGGTACATCAGACTGCTGGAATTCGTGAACGGGAAAACGAACGTGTACTGCTACATGGAGAACAACAAGTTGCAGGACCCTTTTTTCCAGCAGGTGTTCCAGCCCATCATCAGGCGCATACGCCGGCAAAGGAAGATATCCCTCTACATCCAGGGGGACGAGGAGAAGAAAACGGACAAGGCCACACGTATCGAGACAAACCTGGAACCCCTCAACAGCGAAGGGAACCTCATCTTCAACGAGGCGGAAAAGGACAACCCGCACATGAAGCTGCTCACCGACCAGTTCAGCCTCTTCAACCTCATGCTGACGTATCCGGCGGACGGACCCGACTGCGTGGAGGGAGGAAACCGCATCATAGACCGCAAGGCGCACCAGGCCGAAAAACCGGCCGTCATCTCCACAAGGAAGATGCGGGCGCACAACAAGTACAGACTGTAAACTTTAATACTTTACCCACATGAGCAAATTTATAGAACTTACAGATTACGACGCGAGCATCCACCGCGAGATACTGGACGCGCTGACAAGGGAGGACAATGCCGTCGTGGAGATATGCGAGGACCGGGCCGTCGAAGAGATGCGGTGCTACCTCTCCAAGCGCTATGACTGTGACAGGATATTCACCCGGACCGGAGACGAACGGAGCCAGCTCGTGCTGATGATGGCCATAGACATCGCAGTGTACCATATTTTCAGCATCCACAACCCGAGGAACCTTTCACCCCTGCGCAAGGAACGCTACGAAAGGGCCGTCGAATGGCTCAGGGCGGTAGCGGCCGAAGAGATATCCGCGGACGGGCTGCCCCTGCTTCCCGAAGAGACAAGGGCGGCAAAATCAAATTTCCTTATCAAAAGCAATCGTAAACGTGTAAACCACTGGTAACATGAGCAAAAGACAGAAAAGGGCCGGAAAGATAACCAAAAGCGGAAACCTGCCGAGGCCCGGGCAGAAAGGACCCGCAACCATCATACTGACACAACCCAAACGCTTCGGCATAGACATAGCGGATTATATGCTGGCCATACGGGCCTTCGAGAACGTGGATTACTCCAGAAGGTTCAGATTATACGACCTGTATGAGGACATTCTCATGGACACGCACCTGACAAGTGTCATCGAGAAACGGAAAAACGCCGTGCTCTCCTCCGTCATCGAGTTCAGACGTAACGGAAAGCCGGACAAGGCGGTAAACGAACAGATACGCTCCCCGTGGTTCCGGCGCCTCATAGGCGACATCCTGGACGCGAAATTCTGGGGGTTCACGCTCGTACAGTTCTACCGCAAAGGGGAATGGGTAAACTATGACCGGATACCGCGCAAGCATGTGGATCCGGTGCGCAGGCTCATACTGCGGCACCAGACGGACACCACAGGAACATCCTGGGACGAATACCCCGACCTGCTGTTCATCGGGGAACCGGAAGAGCTCGGGATGCTCGCAAAGGCGGCCGTATGGGTGATATACAAGCGGAACGACGTGGCGGACTGGGCACAGTTCGCGGAAGTGTTCGGCGCACCCATCCGGGAATACACATACCCCACGGATGACGACGAGGCACGGCAGAGGGCGCTGGCGGACGCGGAAAGTACCGGAAGCATGTCGGTATTCGTGCACGCCCAGGAAACAATGATGGAACTCAGGGAAGCGGCGAACAAGACCGGAAGCTCCGACCTGTATGACAAGCTCTGCGAACGGTGCAACAGCGAGATATCGAAACTGTTCCTCGGGAACACGCTCACCACCGAGGCATCGGACAAGGGAACACAGGCACTCGGAACCGTCCACAAGGACGTGGAGGAGAAGGTCACGCTGGCGGACCGGCAGGACATCCTGGACGTGCTCAACTACAACATGACCGACATATTCGCCATGCTCGGGATAGACACCACCGGCGGCGAGTTCTGCTACCCGGAAAAGAAAGTCATCGAACCGGAGAAGAAGATGAGCATCCTCACCCAGCTGCGTACGAACTTCGGCCTGCCGGTGGGAGACGATTATCTGTACGAGGAATTCGGGATCGAGAAGCCGACAGACTACAACGAACTGAAAAAACGGCAGGAAGCCGGAGCGGCCGAAATACAGAAGGCGAAAGAGAAAGCGGCAACCACCGGGGAACGGGAGGATGAAGAGGAGGAGATACCGGAAACCGGCAAAGAAGCTCCCAAAGAGAAGAAAAACGCCCTTAAAAACGCGTATAACTGGCTGAAACGTTTTTTCGCGAAAGCCCCGGGAAAAGACGGGGCAGCTTTAGAATGGTGATGAACGACCTCTACCGGTTGGAAAACAAGCAGGTGGAAAACGTGTTTTCTTTTGATGAGGAGGTACTGGGGAAAGCCCTGAAGAACATATACAGCAAGGATTTCCATCCCATGACCGACATCGAGGAGAACCTGTTCGAGGCCACGTGGAAAACAATGAACAAAGCCACCGACAAGGGGTTCGGAGTACGAAAGCCCGATGATCCGGATTATGACTTCTACCGCGAAATACGGACGAACAACGCCGTATTTGCCGCGTTCAAGGTACATCGGGCACAAAACGACATGGCGGCACTACTGCTGGACGAAAACGGCAATTTAAGGCCGTTTGAACAGTGGCTGAAACTCGCCATGCCCATAGCGGACCACCAGATGGTAGACTGGCTGCGTACCGAATACGACACGGCAGTCATACGGGCGCATCAGGCGGCCGACTGGAGACAGTTCGAGCGGGAGAAGGATATCCTGCCGAACCTCAAATGGATGCCCTCGACATCCGTACACCCGGGAGCGGACCACCGCGTGTTCTGGGGAACCATACGCCCCGTCGATGATCCGTTCTGGAACGTGCACAGGCCGGGGGACCGGTGGAACTGCAAGTGCACGCTCTCGTCAACGGATGAAGCGCCGACAGCGGTACCGGACGAGAACGGGCGAAACAAGGCACATGACGGTCTGGAAAACAATCCGGGAAAAGATGGCAAATTGTTTTCAGACAAACATCCCTACATTACTGAAGCGCACCCGGGAGCCAGAAAAGCCGTGGACGCACTAACCAGGCGCATCAACGAGATGATAGCCGAAATGCCGGACAACCTGACGCTGGAGGAAAAAACCGACATCGCCCACAACAACCTCAGGATAGAAAAGGCCCTCGGTATCACCAAAGGCAAACCGATGACATACGAACAGGCGAACAAGGGAAAGGAAAATCCGAAATTCGGGAAAGAGGAAGGATACCGCGTAAATTGCCAGACCTGCACCGTGACACACATGCTCAGAAGGTTAGGGTTCGACACCGAGGCAAAACCCAACATCCGGCAAAGCGCATACAACGAAATGGCAAAACAAGGCATCACATGGGAAGAACGTTTCCTGAACCGGGACGGAACAAAGCCGGATTATGACTATACCTATAAATGGCAGGTCAGAAAGGGATATCAAGTAATGAAT
>QWCN01000934.1_pt1 | contig 49411 bp, 45 predicted proteins | sample 1972711 | NCBI WGS metagenome assembly QWCN01 (sample SAMN09866707, study PRJNA288562) | Human gut metagenome isolate term1_stool, whole genome shotgun sequencing... | isolation source: gut | host: Homo sapiens | place: USA: California
GATAAACTTGCATGTACCTATCTGGGATTTTTATGCCTTGCTTCCATATTGATTTGGTTAAAATAAACAATTTCTGATTTTTTTCAAACACGCTCTAGTTTATCCAAACCTTGTTTCCCATTCCATGCAGTATCAGTCTCATACAAACCATTCATACATTTTTTGAGTAGTTCCAGCAAAGAAGTATCATCATCTATAATTAATATTTTGTTCATGCTTCTATCTCCATTTCTAATTCAAGAACATGTTTCTCCCTACAATATACCTCTTTTTTCGTATTTTCTCAATAATAGCGTAATTCTCTTTCCGAGCCAAAGTAAAGCCCCTCTCTTTTGCGAAAAGGTACAACCGCATTTTCCGTTTTGCGGAAAAGTTCTGACACCCTCTTAGTTATGCGAAAAGGTGGGGGCTTCTTTTTCAGAAGTTTACCCCACCCTGTTATTTTTCCATGAGTATGAACCGTTCGTCCAAGAAACACACAAATTTTATGTACTCTGATTTCTGCACGAGCCGGATTTTTCCCACATATAGGGCTTATTTCGGGCTTTCCTACCATATAATGTGCCATCAAACCGTTTTCAAGCCCGATACTTCGTTAAATCAGACACCACTATACGCCAATGTTATATCCCCTCATTTGTTTCCTCTTCTGCTATCCTCTCCGTTTTCTCCAAAGGAAAGTCTGGTATCTTCTCCAGCAGGTTCAGAATAATGGATTGTTTCATATCCTCGTCCACATAGGTTCTCACACTGCCGTCCGGCTGCCTTTCTTTTACCGTGGCGAGTTCTTCAATATAAGAATCGTAGTGTGCAATGACTTTTTCTGTTGCCCATCTTTCTCCAGCAACCGCCGCTTTGATGATTTCATAAGTCAATGAATTCTGCTGTTCTTCCATGCCCGTACCTCCAAGTTGATATACTGCTAACAGCATACCATATCTGCGTAGAAAAAGCACCCGCCAGTCGCTGACAGATGCTCTCACTCCATCTAATACACCTCATCAAAATACCCAATAAACACCGACATTCTCAACAGCCCACCCCTAATCGAAAATGTCACATTCTCCGCCCGCTCTGCGATCTCCTTTAGCAACGTCAGTGCCTCCCGGTCACAGAACTCAAAATGCTCCAAGTACAGATCAATGGTTGCCTGCCATTTCTGGTAATCCACCTCGCCTCGGATTTTTCCTCCGAACTGCCGGGCATAAGCATCACACTCGCCAAGCAGGTATTCATAATCCGCTTTTTCTTTGGGAACTACACGCTTTGGAATTTTGTCCATTTCTTCCTGGTACTTCTGAAAGAATCCAACCTCCATTAATGTATCCAGAAAATCCTTTCCCTCTGACTTATCACTTCGTTCCCGGAATTCCTCTCCATAATCTTTTTCGTATACTTCATTTTCCATGCTTCGCACCCTTTCCTGTAGAATAATTTACCACTACGGATAGGATGTTACCATAGATTTCTTATTATTCGTTGTCATGAAAGATAACTTTATGGGTCTATATTGATAAGTTTATTAAAACTGGATAGCAACATCTTCCAATAGAACAGTCTATAAAGTATAATAAAAACTACACTATATTTCAGGAGGCTAAACATTGAATTATTATATTACAGCAGTATTAACTTTAATCAGCGCAGCTATGGGCGTTCTCTTTTCTATCGCCTTTATCAGAAAAGAAAAGGGAAACAGCCGGACAAATGCCTTGTATATGTTTGCCCGGAGTCTTGCCCTGCTAATCTCTGCCATTATACCGTTCTTTATCAACTCTATTCAAATACTGTCTATCGTCACTGCAGCTATGGAAATTGTGCAAATAGTGGACGGTTTTATTGGAATAGCAATTAAGAATCGCATTCAAACTTTTGGTCCATTTATGTTAGCCGTTTGCCATAGTATATGTCTGCTATTACTATTTTGATAGCAGATAAAGAAGAACATATATGTCCTCATTCATATTCTGTGGCTGAATCAATAAACCACCTTCCAAATGCCCAAAATCAGTCATTTCTGATGCAAATGCACCCTATCGTTTTTTGAGTAGGGGTAATCGTTAAAAATGCACCCTCTGACCGCCAAGGGTGCATTGTATCAATTTATGGTACGCAAGCCAGTGAGAGGGTATGCCAATAACTATCTATAGTTTTCCAAAACAAAAAAGGCATCTCATATTTCTACAAGATGCCAACTTTCATATTTTTATTAATTAACAAAATCAAATCTCACTTTTAATAAACGCAAGAATCTTTTCTTCGCTGTCATTACTAACTTTAATATGTGTAATATAGGCTTTATTTTCTGTTTCCAAGTCTAAGATCATATCATAAATAAAAGATAATTGTCGTTTCATAGAGATATCAATATTTTTCTTCAAAATAATAGACATAAGCTCAGCTCGTTCTATAACAGTGCCACCTCTATTTATAACTTTTTTCTGGCATTTTCCAAAAATACCATTTTCCTTAACCAAAATCGCTGCCGCCAAAATTGATACCTCCAATTCAAACAATATTATTTACTATCATTTCTATATCATATTTTTTATCTGTACGCTTACATCTTCTACAATATTTTATGATATATTCTTCAACAAGTTCTCCAAATCTCACATATGCCAAAAAAAGAAAAAGCTCCTTTTTTAATGGATAATAATCTTTATGCACCGATATTCCCATAGAAAGCACAGGCTGCTTTCCCTTACTTAAATTAACAAAAGTATGTGTGAGATATTCTTTCCATATCTTATCATTGTTTCCCTTAAAATTCAATTTAAGATTTAATGTTTTTAGCAATGAAGATTTCAACTGAGCTGAATAGTGAATTAGTCCTTCATAAATAGGAATAGGAGTTAAATCAATCGACCAGTCTGTAGCCAAATCATCTGAATCATCATTATCAGTAGACGCTATAATTCCTATGTACTGGTTATTAGTTGTCCCCCTAAAATGCACTCTTATTCCGACAGAATCCGTAATATATTTTTTTATATAACCACAAATATCCATCAAAAACAATCTTAATTCTTGAACCTCTAACTCTTCTACTGTTTTGCCCGATAAATTTTTATATTCATTTCTAAACCTCTTAACGGCATTTTCCAATGCTTGTTCCATCATAGTATTAAAGTCAATAATATTTTTAGTACAACCAGGCAGAATACTTATAAACTTTTGGTTTATTTCTATATGTTGCAATTTCCTTTCTTTATACAAATCAATAAACAAAGCATCCCTACCACTGAATTCCTTACTTTTAGATTTAGAATTCCTTGATTTTCTTCTACTACCTGGAAAAGCTTTATCAATCATTTCCTTTATCATGTTTGTTGCCTCAGTACATCCCTGTAACTGCGGCTTAAACTTGCATATTGGTTTACCATCCCTTGGAACTCTATTCAAATTATAAAAAGGAAGGCTTGAATCCAATGTACAATCTTGAAACATTACAGGAATTACAATACACTCTCCCTTTTTCATTCTATTCACAGACTTTTTCAATTCCACTTTCATGCAATACCAAGATGCCAGAAAATTGGGGGTCACCAACAATAATACTATATCTGAACACACTAATTCCTTTAGTACTTCTCTATTAATATCCCCACCTGCAAGAATTTTTCCATCATGCCATACATCAATACTATATGCCAGTTCTAAAGATTTTAGCGTTGTCAGTAATTTTTCTTTGTATTTCATATCTAAATGCGAATATGAAATAAAAAACTTCAATGTTTGTACTGAACTCGCCATTTCCTTCCTCCTATAGTTTCTTGGATAAAATTATATAACATTTTAAAAACTTTTTCTACATATTTCTCGTATTTTGTATATTTTTACCCCGGTAATTTAAAACATAAATTATCTAATCACAAACCATATGAAGTCTTGACATTCATCTTATCTACTCGACCTGCAAATATCCAACCTATCTACTCAACCTACCCATTTTGCAAGCTGTCAACTCAACCCTCCGTCATTTTTTCATGTAGATATGTTTCCTCTGACAGCAAACTTCTTATTTTTCGGTCGTGTTGCCCTGTGTCCAAAATCTACTCCTTCTCAGGAATCCCTTGTTTTCAAGCCTTTTTCTTACATCTACTTCTCGACTTTTGACATCAACACGACACACTCAACATGCACCGTCATCGGGAACATATCGACCGTTGCCAGGCGTTCTGCTTTGTATCCGTTCGCGGTCAGATACTTCAGATCTCTTGCCAGTGTCGCGGAATCGCAGCTGACGTAGACGACTCTTTCCGGCTGCATTTTGACAATGGTCTCAAGCAGGGCTTCATCGCAGCCTTTTCTTGGCGGATCGACTACGATCACATCGGCTTTGACGTTTTCGGTTTCGTATTTGTGAGGCAGGATTTCTTCTGCTTTGCCAACATAAAACTCTGCATTTTGGATGCCGTTTCTTCTGGCATTGTCTTTCGCATCTTCGATGGCAGGCGGCACAATCTCTACGCCGTAAACCTGTTTTGCTTTCTGTGCAAGGAACAGAGAGATGGTTCCGATGCCGCAGTAGAGATCCCATACGGTCTCTTTACCGGTCAGTCCTGCGTATTCCAGGGCTTTTCCGTAAAGCTTTTCGGTCTGTACCGGGTTGACCTGATAGAAAGACAGCGGGGAAATGCGGTATTTGACGTTTCCGATATAATCTTCGATATAATCCTGACCCCAGATCGGCTGAATTTCTTTTCCGAGGATCACATTTGTCTGCTCAGTGTTGACATTTGCCATGATTGCGGTCATGCCCTCGATCTTCTGAAGCCTGTCCACCAGTTTTTCAACCTGTGGAATCTTTCTGCCATTGATCACGAGGCAGACCATCAGTTCTTTTGTGGTAAATCCCTTGCGGATCAGCACGTGACGCACCAGCCCTTTTCCGGTCTTTTCATCATATGGCTCTACTTTACAGACTTCCATCCACGAAATGACTTCGTTTAAGATTGCTTCATTTTCTTCTGCTCCGAGCAGACAGTCGGTGTTTGCTATGATGCTGTGCGTGCGGCCTGCATAAAATCCGGCAATGATTTTTCCGTTTTTATCGCGGCCGATCGGAAACTGTGCTTTGTTGCGGTAGTGAAATGGCTCTTCCATGCCGCAGATCGGCTCTACTTCCATCGCAGAAAGATCCAGACCGCCGAGGCGTCTTAAATTGTTGCAGACTTTGTTTTCTTTAAAGGTAAGCTGACGTTCATAAAACATCTGCTGGATCTGACATCCGCCGCACTGTCTGGCAACCGGACACGGTGCCTGGATGCGGTCCGGTGACGGCACAAGAATTTCCATCAGCCTTGCATAGCCATAACGTTTTTTCATTTTCATGATTTTGACTTTCACCTGATCGCCCGGGATCGTGTCTTTGACAAAAAGTGCAAATCCATCTGCTTTTCCCACGCCGGAACCGTCTGAGCTGATATCCTCTATGGTAATTTCCAGCATATCGTCTTTTTTCATAAATTTAATTCCTCCATGAACAGAAACTTTTCCGGCTTCTTTAACTGTTTCACATTGTCTGATCAGATACTTGTCTTGCGGATATTTGACTCAAACAGGCGGTTATAACCAAGCCAGTCATTGTTATCGTTATTGCTCTTTAATGCTTCTTTAAATGTCTCGAGTTTTGCATCGGTATTGTCTGCAAAATTCAGTGCCAGTGCTTCTGCCAGTGCCGGCTTTTTCGGGGAACCGTATTCCAGTTCTCCGTGATGTGCCAGAATGCAGTGTTTCAGTTCACTTGCAAGTTTTTTCGGAAAATCCGGAATGCGGCGGATACTTGCTCCGACCAGTTCCACGCCCATCACGATATGGCCGAGAAGCTGTCCGTCATCCGTGTAATCGTTTTCCGGGAATCTGGAGATTTCTTTCATTTTTCCCACATCGTGGAACAGTGCCGCACACAACAGAAGGTCTTTATTTAAAAACGGATACTGTTTTACATAGTAATAGCAGAGTTTTGTCACATTTAAGGTATGCTCCAGAAGTCCGCCCACAAATCCGTGATGCACGCTCTTTGCCGCAGAATGTCCTTTGAACGCTTTGATAAAAGCTTCATTTTCCACAAAATAGCTGTCTGTAAGCTGCTTCAGATACGGATTCTCGATTTTATGCACATACGTGAGCAGCTCTTCGTACATCTCATCAATGTTTCGCTCGCTGACCGGCAGATAATCTTCTTCGATATATTCGCCTTCTCTTGCTTTTCGTACTCTTTTGATGGAAACCTGTAATGCTCCCTGAAAACTTGTGACATCTCCAACCACATCGATATAGTCCAGCATATCGAAATCCTCAATTCCCTGAGAGTTCGGATCCCAGATTTTGGCATCGATCACTCCTGTTTTGTCCTGAAGGATCACATTCTCATATGATTTGCCGTTTTTTGTCATCGCAGACTGTCTGTATTTGCAAAGATAAATTCCTGAAAGCCTCTCGCCTTCGTGCAATGTTTCAATATATTTCATTGTTTTGACCTTTCTCTTATTAAATAAACATGAATGGTTTCGTGCAGGACAGATTACTTGCTGCCGGTACCATGATCTTATCTGTTTCGTTATCTGGCTCCCATGACCAGTTTCATTTCTACATCGGCATAACCGCCGATACTTTTTCTGCGGACCTTGATTTTTAAGGTATCACCTTCCTGATATTTCCGTAGAATGTCTTCGTACTCGGACATCGAGCCAACGCTTTCCCCGTTGATCTCTGTGATCACATCGGCTGCCTGTATCCCGGCATACATGGCCGGTGAATCTGTGTTCACTTTCTTGACATAAATACCGTAAGGAACGCTGAAATGCTCTGCCACATCGGCACTGACGCTCTTTCCGACCACACCGGTATAAGGAAGCGACCTGCCTGCTGCCAACATTTCCAGCAGATAGCTGATATCAGAAATGCCAAGTGCAGTCAACGTATCTGCCGCACCAGTCTGTTTGAATTTCTGTGCCACAATGCCGACCATATTTCCATCCAAATTCAGCAGAAATCCATAGCTCATATCGCTGGCCGCCATGTCCGTTGCGATCACCTTATACTCTCCGTCCACATCTTCACACTCCGTAATCGAAGTGATCATGCCATAATTGATCGAATCTGTATACCCCATTGGACTTCCGACTGCGATCACCGATTCCCCTTTTTCTACGCTGGAAATTCCTTTGATCGAAATTGCGGAAATGCTCTGGATCGTGGATTCCTTTATACTTTTGAGCGGAATCTCCAGAATCGCAAGCTCTGTCACCGTATCCTGTCGTCTGACAGCTGCATCTGCGACCTCTCCGCCCGGGAAGGTTACTGTGATCTGCTGTGCACTCTTGATAAAACGACTGGAAGTCAGGATGTAAAGCCAGTTGCTGTCCACGCGGAACACCAGTCCGGAAGTCTCCGTCACATTCTCATAGCTTTCACTGAACCAGTCCATTTTTGCCACATAGCTTTTGATCTTTACCAGAGAATTTTCTGCAGAATCTACCACATTTTTCATCTGATCATAGTGCATGCGGTATTCTTCGATTGCATCTGTTTCTTTGCTGTTCTTTTTCCTGCCTTTTGCCGTCTCCTTTTCGTCATCCGCTTTCTGCTCTGTCTGTCCGGTTTCTGTCTCCTGAGTATGTGTCTCTTCCTGAACCATCACGATCTGTGTCGGCTCATCCGGCTTTCCAAACTGATTGCTCGCCCACGGCTGTACGATTGCGAACATCACACCCGCCGCCACCCCGAAAATAAGTGCCAGGGCAATCGTCGCTGCCCCCTGCGTAAACCACTTACGTCGGTAGAACGGCTTTTTCTTGATCTGTTCATTGATAAAATGAAACTCTTTCTTCTCGTTCTCACCCATATACCTGATCCCTTCTGCTATTATAGGCTTTTCGCTCAAAATACCTTTTGACCATACCCACATTATAGGGTACAATAGAAAAATAGTAAAGTTATAATTATATGATGCCAGGGGCAAAAGCCTGAAACTACGATGTGCTTGCACAGGAGTGGTTTTATGGCTTAATGCCCCGCCCGACGTGAGCATAAAAGTGAAGCGGAAGCTTCACGATATGCGAATGGCGGGTGCTATGTGCCAGTGGCACATGTTTAGCACCGACCGAAGCGGAGCGTAGAAGAATTGTGGGAGTACGAAGTACGGAACAATTCGTATGGCATCTTTTGTTACACATCACTACAAGAGGTATGCTATATGAACCCAAAGGCTTTAAAAACTTTAGAATATAATAAAATCATTGACAAACTCACAGAATTTGCCGGTTCGGCACTTGCAAAAGAGATGTGCCGCAATCTGCAGCCATCCACGGATCTGTACGAGATTCAGGCTCTCCAGAAGGAGACAAGCGATGCCCTTTCCCGTATTTATCAGAAAGGTGCGGTATCGTTCCGCGGCGTCCGCGACATCCGCGGCTCCATCAAGCGTCTGGAGATCGGTGCGATCATCGGTATCAATGAACTGCTTTCGATCTGCAGTCTTCTTGATGTCTGCAGCAAGGTAAAGGCTTATTCCAGAAATGACCGTGATCCTGATTTTGAGGATTCTCTGGAAGCTATGTTTCAGGCACTGCAGCCTCTGACACCGGTTTCTTCCGAGATCCGCAGATGTATCGCCTCGGAGGAGGAATTAAATGACGATGCCAGTCCTGCACTGTTCAAGATCCGCCGCTCCATGCGTCAGATCAACGACAAGGTCCACGCTCAGCTCCAGACGATGGTAAATGGCTCCGCCCGCACCTACTTGCAGGATGCGGTTGTCACCATGCGAAACGGACGCTACTGTATCCCGGTCAAAGCAGAGCACCGCGGACAGATTCCGGGCATGATCCATGATCAGTCCTCCACCGGTTCTACCCTGTTTGTGGAGCCGATGGCTGTCATCAAACTGAACAATGACCTGCGTGAACTGGAATTAAAAGAAGAAAAAGAAATCGAGATGATCCTTGCCACCTTAAGTGCCAGATGTGGTGAAGAAACCGAAGCTCTGCGTGATGACCTGGATCTTCTGACAAAACTGGATTTTATTTTTGCCAGAGCACAGCTCTCCCGCTCAATGAACGGCACACAGCCGGATTTCAACGAGGAAGGCCGTATCCTCATCAAAAAAGGAAGACATCCGCTTCTCGATAAAAAGAAAGTCGTTCCGATCGACATTCAGCTCGGTAAGGATTTTGAACTGCTGATCATCACCGGTCCGAATACCGGCGGTAAAACCGTTTCCCTGAAAACAGTCGGACTTTTTACCCTGATGGGACAGGCCGGACTGCATATCCCGGCATTTGACCACTCAGAGCTTTCCGTATTTCACGAAGTTTTTGCGGATATCGGCGATGAGCAGAGCATTGAGCAGAGTCTCAGTACTTTTTCCGCCCATATGACAAATACGGTATCGATCTTAAAAGAAGCGGATGACCGTTCGCTCGTGTTGTTCGATGAGCTTGGTGCCGGAACCGATCCGACCGAAGGTGCAGCCCTTGCAATCGCGATCCTTTCCAACCTGCATCGCCGCGGTTCCCGCGTTATGGCAACCACGCACTACAGCGAATTAAAGGTGTTTGCACTTTCCACACCGGGCGTGGAAAACGGCTGCTGCGAGTTTGATGTGGAAACTCTGCGTCCGACTTACCGGCTGCTGATCGGTGTTCCGGGTAAAAGTAATGCTTTTGCGATTTCTCAGAAACTTGGTCTGTCACAGGACATTATCGAGGAAGCAAAAACACATTTGACCAAACAGGATGAAGATTTTGAAGATTTACTTGCTGATCTGGAGCAAAAACGTGTTACAATAGAACAGGAACGTGACCAGATCAATTCCTATAAAGAAGAGATCCGCAAATTAAAGCAGCGTCTTGAATCCAAACAGGAAAAACTGGACTTAAGCCGCGACAAGATTCTCCGTGAAGCAAATGAGCAGGCACGCAACATTTTGCAGGAAGCCAAAGATTATGCCGATACTACGATCCGCAATTTCCAGAAATATGGAAAGGCTGCCGGCGTGTCTGCCAAAGACATGGAAAAGGAACGCGGCAAACTGCGTGAGAAAATGTCCACAGTTGACAAAAAGCTTTCTGCGAAGAATGCGGCTCCGAAAAAATCGCATAAACAGCTTACCGCCAAAGATCTGCACATCGGCGACAGCATAAAGGTACTGAGCCTGAACCTCAAAGGTACGGTCAGCACGCTGCCGGATGCAAAAGGCAACCTGTTTGTTCAGATGGGAATCCTGCGTTCTCAGGTAAACATCCGGGATCTGGAAAAACTGGATGATACCGTGATCACCGGAGGCAATTTCAGCAAGACCGGTTCCGGCAAGATCAAAATGTCCAAATCGGCATCTGTCAGCACAGAGATCAATCTGCTCGGAAAGACCGTTGACGAGGCGATCATGGAGCTGGATAAATATCTTGACGATGCTTACATTGCCCACCTTCCTTCCGTCCGTATCGTACACGGAAAAGGTACCGGTGCACTTCGAAAAGGTGTTCACAATTATCTCCGCCGCCAGAAGCATGTCAAGAGCTATCGCCTTGGCGAATTCGGCGAGGGTGATGCCGGAGTTACGATCGTGGAGTTCAAATAAAACTGTTAAAATCAATAATGCCTTAAGAATTGTTCCGTACTTCGTACTCTCACAATTCTATCCGACATTCGCATATCGTGAAGCTTACGCTCCACTTTTATGCTCATATCGGTGCAGGTCATTAAGCCATAAAACCACTCCTGTGCAAGCACATCGTGGTTTCAGGCTTTTGACCTTAGCATTATTAAATATTATTTAAAAACATGAGGAGTATATATTATGGTAAACAGACAAAAGATTATGATTGTTGATGATGATGAGAACATTGCAGAGCTGATCTCTTTGTATCTCACCAAAGAGTGTTTTAACACGCGAATTGTTCACGACGGCGAAAGTGCCATGCGTGAATTTGATACTTACGGACCGAATCTGGTCCTGCTGGATCTGATGCTTCCGGGCATGGACGGCTATCAGGTATGCCGCGAACTGCGTCAGCGTTCTTCCGTGCCGATCATCATTCTGTCTGCAAAGGGTGAGGTGTTTGACAAGGTACTCGGTCTGGAACTTGGTGCAGATGATTACATGATCAAACCGTTTGATTCCAAGGAGCTGGTTGCCAGAGTCAAAGCGGTTCTCCGCCGTTTCCAGCCAGAGAAATCTTCCAGTTCACAGAATTCCGGCAAGATCGTGGAATACCCGGATCTGATCGTAAATCAGACCAACTATTCTGTTATCTATAAAGGATCTACCGTTGACATGCCGCCAAAAGAACTGGAACTGCTCTATTTCCTGGCTTCTTCACCAAACCAGGTTTTCACAAGAGAACAGCTGCTGGATCACATCTGGGGCTATGAATACATCGGCGATACCCGTACGGTTGACGTACATATCAAACGTCTCCGGGAAAAGATCAAAGGAAATGATTCCTGGGCACTGACCACCGTATGGGGTATCGGCTATAAATTTGAGGTTAAAAACATATGAAACGCAGACTTTACCAAAAACTCATTCTGGCATGGATCTGTTTCGCCGTACTGAGTTTTGTATCCGTAGCTGGTATCACTTCTTCGCTTGTGGAAAAGCATCTGATCAAAAACAGGACAGAAGGCATGTACCGCGAAGCAAATGTGATCGCTGCCGGAAGGCTCGCACAGAATTACACCGAGCGGGCTTCTTTGCAGGACACCTACACGAACCTGCTGGCCGTCGCCTCTTACCAGTCCATGCGGCTCTGGCTGATGGACAGTAATGGCAAGATCCTGATCGATACGGCTGTCGGCTATGATCAGTCAAAGATCACGCAGCTGGATTCTTTTGATCCGGCATCCCTGTCCGGCAATTATTATCAAACCGGTCGCTTTTTTGACTATTTTGATGAAGATATGCTCAGTGTGGTCGCACCGATCACATCCAACTACATCACGAAAGGCTACATTGCAGTCCATTATGAAAAGAACAAACTGGAAACGGAGAAAAATTCCATTCTCAACTGTTCCTACATCACACTGGCTATGATCCTGGCTCTTTCTCTGATCGTATTGATTACATTTACATTTGTAGTATATTTTCCGATCCGCCGCATCATACACGGAGCAGATGAATATGCCGCCGGCAACCTGAACTACAAGATCCCGGTCGAATCCAACGATGAAATCGGTTACCTTGCCGCTTCTATGAATTACATGGCAGGCGAGCTGAACAACTCCGGCGAAAGCCAGCGAAAATTTATTTCCAACATTTCGCATGATTTCCGTTCTCCGCTTACTTCCATCAAAGGGTACGTAGAAGCCATGCTGGACGGCACGATCCCACCGGAAATGCAGGAGCGATACCTCAATGTCGTTCTCTCAGAAACAAACCGTCTGACCAAGCTCACAAAAGGACTGCTGACTCTCAACAACTTCGATGATAAGGGAACGTACCTGGAACTTGCAGATTTCGACATCAATGCGATCATCCGCCAGACTGTGGAAACCTTCCGCAGCCTGTGCTGGGACAAACACATTTCTTTCCAGCTTACGTTCGAAGAAGAGTCACTGTACGTCAATGCCGATGTCGGAAAGATCCAGCAGGTTCTCTATAATCTGATCGACAACGCCGTAAAATTCAGTCATCCAGATTCTCTGATCTACATCTCTTCTCTGGAAAAACACGGAAAAGTCTTTGTATCCGTAAAAGACACCGGCGAAGGCATCGCAAAGGACAGCTTAAATAAAATATGGGAGCGTTTCTATAAGAGCGATCCATCCAGAGGAAAAGATAAAAAAGGCACCGGACTTGGCCTTTCGATCGTCAAAGAGATCATCCAGGCCCACGGTGAAAATATCAACGTTGTCAGCACGCAGGGCGTAGGAACCGAGTTTACATTTACACTGCCATGCAGCAAGAACAAAAAATGACGGAGATTTTGTAAATGTGCAAATGAACGTTGCAAAAATAGTTTTGTAAAAAATAGTACGCCATGATGATTCGAAAACAATCTCACGACGGAAGCCTCGCTACCGTCAGAGCGATTTGTTTTCGAATTCATCATGGCTGTCTTATTTTACGCACTATGTTTTTCAATGCATTTCGTTTGCACATTAAGAAAACCTCCGCAGCTTCTCATCTCTTCCAGTGCAGCCGGTGCAGGTCGCCTTCCAGCTGCATATGATCGAAGTGGTTCTGGCGAAGTGCCTCATAAAGCACGATCGCCACAGAATTGCCAAGATTCAGGGAGCGGATATCATTGATCATCGGGATACGGATCGCCGTCTCCTGATTCTCTACCAGAATTTCTTCCGGGATCCCGGCACTTTCTTTTCCGAACATAATGTAACAATCCGGCTCATAGGCCACTTCCGTGTAGGTTTTTTTTGCCTTGGTCGTCGCCATATAGATCTTGGCTCCCGGATTCTTCTCCAGAAAGTCCGCATAATCAATGTAAGTAGTCACATCGAGATCTTTCCAGTAATCCATCCCGGCTCTCTTTAATGCCTTTTCGTTTAAGCGGAAGCCAAGCGGCTCGATCAGATGCAGTCTTGTCCCGGTTGCCACACAGGTTCTGCCTATATTTCCGGTGTTTGCCGGAATCTCCGGCTCAAAGAGCACGATATTCAGCTTTGCCATTATCTGCTGCCCTCTTCTTTCAGTCTCTTCACGAAATCTGCCATGCGGTCCAGTGCTTTCTTAAGATCTTCCAGTGAATAAGCATAGGAAATTCGCAGGTACCCTTCGCCACACTCACCAAATGCACTTCCCGGAACGACAGCGACCTTCTCCTCTTTCAGCAGTCTGGATGCAAACTCATCGGAAGTCATGCCAAACTCTTTGATGCATGGGAATGCATAGAAAGCTCCAAGCGGCTCAAAGCACGGCAGTCCCATCTCTGCAAATGCATGCAGCAGATAACGTCTTCTGCCATTGTAGGATTCACGCATTTTGATCACATCATCATCGCCGTTTCTCAGTGCTTCTACGGCTGCATACTGGCTGTTGGTCGGAGCACACATGATCGCAAACTGATGTACCTTTGTCATCTGCTTGATGATCTCCCTTGGTCCGCACGCATAGCCAAGTCTCCATCCTGTCATTGCGTAAGCCTTAGAAAATCCGTTCATGGTGATCGTGCGTTCTTTCATGCCCGGCAGACTTGCGATCGATACATGATCTCCTGCGTAGGTCAGCTCAGAATAAATCTCATCAGAAAGCACGTAAATATCGTGGCGGATGATCACTTCTGCGATCGCTTCGAGATCTTCTCTTGTCATAACCGCACCGGTCGGATTGTTCGGGAACGGCAGTACCAGAAGTTTTGTCTTATCGGTGATCGCATCCTCCAGCTCCTGTGCCGTTAAACGGAACTCATTCTCTGCTTTCAGGTTGATGACAACCGGAACACCGTCCGCTAAAACAGCACACGGCAGATAAGATACAAAACTTGGCTGTGGGATCAGCACTTCATCGCCCGGATTTAACAGTACACGCATCGCAAGGTCGATCGCCTCACTTCCACCTACGGTGATCAGCGTCTCGTCGATCGTATAGTCAACCTTGCATCTGCGACTTAAATATCTGCAGATCTCCTCACGCAGCTCTTTTAAACCTGCATTGGATGTGTAGAAAGTCCTTCCTCTCTCCAGACTGTAAATACCCTCATCACGGATATGCCACGGCGTATCAAAATCCGGTTCTCCCACACCAAGCGAAATGACATCGTCCATCTCGCTTACAATATCAAAAAATTTTCTGATTCCGGAAGGCTGAAGCCCCAGAACTTTATCGGAAATTACATTTTTCATGGTGTCACCAGCATCCTTTCATCTTTGCTTTTCTTTGTAAAAATCGTTCCGTGATCTTTATATTTTTTCAGGATGAAATGAGTGGCTGTACTTAAAACAGAATCCAGTGTGGAAAGCTTGTCAGAAACAAAACCTGATACCTGTTTCAGAGTCTTTCCTTCCAGAATGACCATCAGATCATAGGCACCGGAAATCAGATATACGCTTCTTACCTCCGGATAATTATAAATACGCTCTGCGATGGAATCAAATCCCTGTCCACGCATCGGAGTGACACGCACTTCGATCAGAGCGGTTACTTTCTCATCGGAAACCTTTTCCCAGTCGATCAGTGTGTGATAACCGCAGATGACCTTTTCCTCTTCCATCTTTGCGATCTCATTCATGATCGTTACTTCATCGCTGCCAAGTAAAACAGCCAGTTCTTTCGGATCAATACGGCTGTTTTTTTCTAAAAATGTCAATATCTGTTCTCTCATTTTTAAGCCTCCTTCTAATCGAACACCTTTTCCAGTTCCTCCTTCTGAGGACGATCCAGGTATCTCTTTTTTCCCTGATTATAAATGATACGGTCATTGCCATCGTTCGTTCTTCCGATCACGGCTGCGTGAATCCCTTCACGTTCCAGCACGGAAACCAGCCCAAATCCGTCTTCCACTGCCACAAGAAGTGCCCCGGTGGAATCGGTATAGTAGGGATTCAGGTCAAAAAACTCGCAAATCTCCACAGTCTCCTGGCGGATCGGTATTTTCCGAAGATCAATTTCCATACCTGCATTTATCTGCTCCAGCATATTCCAGAGCCCGCCTAATACCCCGCCTTTTCCAAGCGGGTAAATGGCGGCAGCACCATACCCTCCTGAGATCTGGTACTCTCGCTCTGTGGACAGATAGCAGGTAAAACCTGCCGCATCACGTATCATCACGGACGGAAAACGGCTGGACAGCTCTTCTGCCCTGCACGAAGCAAGGACGGAAGTGCCTTTTAATGCTATCCATTTTGTCAAAACAAGATCCATAGTTTATATCCTTCTATCAATTTTTTACTCAATAACAGCTCCGTTTGTCGGGTCATCCGGCAGTGCCACATCCGGTGTGGAACTTCCATCTCCACCCTGCGTATTGTCTGCTGCGGAATCGCTCTGTGCCTGTGATTCGCTCTGCTGCTGATCCTGTGCCTGTGATTCACTCTGTGTCTGATTCTGTGCCTGTGACTCACTCTGTGCCTGATCCGCTGTCGCTGTACTTGTCTGTCCGTAATTTCCGCTTATGATCGCCTGAACCTGATCCAGATCATTGTTTGCGATCGCAGACTGTATCGCCGCTGCCACAGTCGGGTTATCCGTATTTACTCCGACATCATAGCAGACCGGCGTTGCCTGATACGTACTGGAGTTCACCTGTTCTTTTGTCGTCTCACCATTTTCGGTAACATATTTCCACAGAACCGCGGTAAGCCCCTGCAGTGCTCCCTGTGTCTGGCTTAAGTAGCCGACCGGCTGATCCGTGGCATAGAGTGCTACACCATCCGCAGTCGTTGTTCCGGTTGTCTCGCTGACGTATTCTACCGTACGATTTGGATCTCTTGTCTCATGGCCATAGATCGTGAACGTCAGCTCACCGCCGTAAGCATAGCCGGAAATATAAATCGGATAGTCCGTATTATTCGCAAAACGAAGATCCATAAGCCCCTCTGCGATCGCCGCATCTTTGGAAGGATCCACATAAGTAACGATCATGGTATGATTGTGGCGTTCCAGCACTTCCAGTTCTGCATTTAAAACTGCATTGTAAAGTGTTGTGGAAACCTGGCAGATACCGCCGCCGTAACTGTCTACGACTTTTCCGCTCTCATAGGAAGGTGCCAGCTCGTAGCCGTTCTCTTCAGTAAACGGAACGACTGCATCCGTTACGGAGAACTCTTCTCCCGGCATCAGGATATGTCCGTTTAACTTCTCTGCACCTGTCTCTACATTTTTGTTTCTGCCTGTGGTCGATCCGTAGTATGTAGTGGCTGTTCCGAGTACATCAGTGATGCTCGCCAGATCCTCCGTTGTACACTCCGGCTCTTTGATATCGGCCGCCAGCTCGATCGTAGTATTTTTGCCGTCCCAGTCAGTTTTGAGAGATTTCAAAATCTTTTTGACCGATTTCTCCACATTCAGCTCAATTCCATTTTCGCCCTGAACGACTTCAAAAGCACCATTTTCCGTAGAAAGCTGTGCATCGGTCGGTTCCCGGTTGAAGACATCTTCTTTTTCCTCCAGAATTTTCTGGATGCTGCTTCTGTCTACAGAATAATCTATGTCATATTTTCTGGATTCATTCTCCAGATCCTTTTTGTCTTTGTAACGTTTGATGATGTTGCCGGATTTGCCAAGCTCCGCCGCCTCCTGCACAACCTCTTCATTTGCCCAGGAAAGTCCGAGATCTCCCGCACTTACCACGGTCTCCTGATCATCTACTTTTAAGGTAATGTTCGCCGCTTTCGCTTCGCTCATACCATCTTCCACTGCTTTTTTCGCTTCTTCCTGCGTCATCCCGGAGACATCTACGTCTCCGATATATACGCCCTGGCTGATCGTCTGATCAGAATCTTCGGCAGCCATAACCCCTTTCGGCAAAAAAGCAACTGCACCTGTAACAGCCAGTGCTGCCATCAGTCCTAAAACTCCGATTTTTTTCATAATAATCATTTACCTCCATATCACCTATGTGATACTTTAAAACATTCCAATAACAGCTGCCAGCGTAGGAAGTACCATCGCGATCACGATCAGTACCACGAGAATCCCGGAAAGAATCCGTTTTGTTTTTTTGTCACGAAAATGCATCATATCAATCACCCCTTATCATTTTCCCATACTGTAATATGATTCTGTCTGTAAGCCTGGAAACCTGACTTCTCGTCAGCAGATCCAGGGCAACATTCGTTTCTATTTTATGATATTTCATCAAATCATTCAAGTAGACTTTTTGTATTTTCGTCGCCGGTGCATCTTTTCTTACCTTATAAGTAAGTTTTTTCGGCTCAAAGTAAGTTTCGTTTTCCTCAAAAAATGCTTCTGCCAGTTTCTGATACAGCCGACTCGCCGCATCCGCATCGTCGCACGCACGGTGCCATCTCTCCTCCCGGATCTGATAATGATCACACAGATCACCTAATTTCCGGCTCGGCAGTTCCGGCAGAAATTTGCGTGCGATCGCAAGGGTATCGATCGCCATATCCGGGAAGGTTTTCCCCATGTTTGCCGCGTTTTGCTGAAGAAATCCAAAATCAAAGCCTATGTTATGCCCAAGGATCACAGATTGTCCACAGAATTTCAGAAATTCCGGCAATACCGTGTGGATTTCCCTGCCCTGCTGTGCCATTTCGGTCGTGATCCCGGTCAGCTCTGTGACATGCTCCGGAACCGGAAACCCTGGATTTACCATGGCAGTGTAGGTCTCCGTCACTTCCATATCCCGGACTTTCACCGCACCGATCTCCAGGATCGCATCTTTTCTCGGGCTCAGTCCCGTCATTTCCAGGTCAAGTGCCACATAATCTCTTATCATGCCCTTTCCTCTTCCTTCCGTTCCAGAATCCGATACGTTTTTGCATCTTTTGTGAGCGGATCTCGCCTTTTATAATCAAACAGCGTCCATTTTCCCTTCGAATCGACCTCAACGTGCGTCATATTCAGGATCTGTTTCCAGCTGTAGCCTTCGTAGTCTTTCAGATAACGTTTTTCCTCCGCTTCTTTTCTGAAAAATTCCTGGATCTCGCTCTTATATCCTGAAAGATCCGCAGCCCAGGACGGACGGCTCTTGCTCTTTTCCCTCAAGTAAAGATCCATCAGAAGATCATCCTCATATTTCGGTGCATGTTCTTTCTTTACATAGGAAAGAATAAAATCGTGCAGAATATCAAAGCGTCCCATGCGTGAATGTTTCAGGCCGTTCAGCCTGTTTTCTTCATAATATTCTGCCAGTGCCTCGTACATGGCAAACGGTGTGTCAAACTCCGCCTCCAGTGCCAGCATTGTACAGCGGAACTGACAGCTGTTATAGTAAACCTCAACCATCTCTTCTATGCCTTTTAAATAGATGACTTCATCGTAAGTCAGCCAGTTTGTCGATAAAACCTCGTACATAGGGCGTGTATGGTAAACGATCCCATATTCTCCTGCTTTCTCATACATTTTTGAGCCTTTTAAGACTTTCAGAAAGCCAAGCTGGAACTGCTGCGGTCGCAGGCGGTAGACATCGTTGAAGGATTTTTTGAAGCTCTCCAGATTCTCATACGGCAGCCCGGCGATCAGATCCAGATGCTGATGGATATTTTCGGCACTTGCCACCCGCTGCACTTTCTGTGTAACCATATCAAAATCCATTACACGGTCGATCTCATGGATGGTCTGTATGTTTGTGGACTGCACACCAATCTCGAGCTGGGCAAGTCCCGGCCGGAATGTGGCAAGCAGATCCATTTCTTCTTCATTTAAAATATCTGCCGCAATTTCAAAATGGAAGTTTGTGATGCCATTGTCATGCTCTTTGATGTAACGCCAGATTGCCATGCTGTGTCTGTGATTGCAGTTAAACGTCCGGTCCACAAACTTGACCTGCGGCACTTTATGATCCAGGAAAAACTGCAATTCCTTCTCTACCAGCTCCATGCTTCGAAGCCGCACCCGCTTATCGATCGAAGAAAGGCAATAACTGCACGAAAACGGGCAGCCTCTGCTCGTCTCATAATAGAGAATACGATTCTCAAACGGCATCATATTTTCATATTCTTCATATATAAAAGGAACTTCATCCAGACTGATCGGTGCCTGAGGCAGTCCCTGACTGATCTCCCCTTTCGGGTCCCGCCATACAATACCATGGCACTCGTCCAGTTTGTTCACCGCCTCTTTGCCATATATCTGGTAAAGTCCGGCAAGTTCACAAAAAGTCCGCTCACCCTCGCCTTTCATAATGCCGCGAAATTCCGGATGCTTCGCCAGAAATTTCTCTGCATCATAGGAAACCTCCGGTCCGCCTCCCCAGATTTCCAGATCCGGCAGAACCTTATACAGATCTGCTGCAATATCCTGAACAAACTCCAAATTCCAGATATAGCAGGAAAATGCCACCACATCCGGCTTTCTCTGATAAATATCCATCAGAATATCGTCTCGTCGGTGATTGATCGTATATTCCGTAAGTTCCACCTCAATTCCTCTCTTTGCCGCATAACTTTTCAGGCAGTACACCGCAAGATTGGAATGTATATATTTCGCATTGATTGCGACCAGCAATATTTTCATGCCATCCTCCTGATACAGGCAACTCCCTACACTTCAAACCGAACGCCGGACATTACCTGATTTGATTAAACTTCCTGTTCATCCGCTCTCTTCCCCCGGATGTTTTTCAACTAAGTATCACGCAAAGAAATACATCTGTCAAGCGGATTCCGTTTTGCCGTGTCTTCCGGCATCCATGTACCCGGATGCTCATCCTCAAAATCCCCCTTTTGCATTGAATCGTCGCAAAAATTTAAACTTTTTATTTTTTTTGAATTTTTTTAAAATTTCCTGTTGACAAATGCATATTTCTATTGTATTATATGACCTGTGAGTTGCGGAACACAACTTACAAACACAAAGAAATGCGCGAGTGGCTCAGTTGGTGGAGCGCGACCTTGCCAAGGTCGAGGCCGCGGGTTCGAGTCCCGTCTCGCGCTTTTATTTTTTATTCTTTTGCTTTATTGCTTTAATTCATTAAATTACTCATAATACCTGTCATACCTAATCTGAAATCCGCCAGCTTTCCCAAAACCGTATTTTCCGTCTTATCCCGCATTCTTCCCTGACAGCAAAAAAACCCGGGAACCTTTTATCTTAATCAAAAGAAAGGCTTCCGGGTTTTTTATCTTATCAACTGTTTTTATTTTCTTATTCCCCGTGTCGGAGCACAATCCCGGACAGCGGCGGCAATGTCAGTTCAATTTTTCCGCCATGCACTTCTGTAAAGTACTGCTCGGTCGTATAGCCCTGTGCATGCGTCAGCATCAGGCGTTCCATTTTACAGTTATGCTGCGGCACATTTACCTGCCATACAGACAGGGTGATCGTCTGCTCATTCAGATCGTTGTTAAATGCCACAACCATCTGCTCGTCCTGCGAGAATCTTCCATAAGAAAGTACGTTATGTCTCTGCTCCAGGAATTTCAGGGAGCCATGTGTCAGCACAGGACATGCTTTGTGGATACGGATCATTTCTTTGTGGAATGTGATCAGGTCGTGATTTTCCTCGCCCCACGGATAGGTCCTGCGATTGTCCGGATCGGTAAATCCACAGACTCCGGCCTCATCGCCGTAATAGATCGTCGGTGCTCCCGGCCAGGTCATCTGCATCACAACGGCCTCACGCATGACCGCCACGTTGATATCCTGGGAGGCTGCCTCATATCCCAAGTTCGCCACACGCCCTACTTTGTGGTTCGTTCTAGTCAGGAAACGCGAATGGTCATGGTTGGAAAGCTCGTTCATCGCCACCTGAAGCGATGGTGCCAGAAAGCTTGCCATATGATGACGCATTGCTCCGGTAAATGCTGCTTCATTGCCGAGCAGGTCGCCGCGGAACTCATCGCTGTGCTTTTCCATTCCGGTAAAGAACCAGGTCAGTGGCTCCATAAAGGCATCATAATTCATAACGGTATCCCATTCATCACCGCGAAGCCAGGACTTGGCATCGCCGTAATGTTCTGCCAGAATGATCGCATTCGGATTGGCCTCTTTTACGACTTTGCGGAATTCTTTCCAGAACTGATGATTATATTCATTGGAAAATCCAAGGTCAGCAGCCACATCCAGTCTCCAGCCATCGACATTGAACGGCGGGGAAACCCATTTCTTTCCGATCTCCAGAATATAATCGTGCAGCTTCGGTGACTGCTCATAGCAAAGCTTCGGCAGGGTATCATGTCCCCACCATCCATCGTAATTCGGGTTGTACGGCCATGCCTGGTCGTTATTGAATTTGAAAAAACTGCGATAAGGACTGTCTGCGGAAACATAAGCTCCCGGTTCATACCCTTCCTGATTCTCATAAATCTGCTCACGGTCCATCCATTTATTAAAGGAACCGCAGTGGTTGAACACACCGTCCAGGATCACTTTCATGCCCCTGCGGTGAATTTCTTCAACCAGCTGAACAAAAAAAGTGTTGCTGGACTCCAGGTTTGCTTTGTCGGTTACTCGTTTGATGTATTTAGAAGCATGGGCATTGATCGTATCCCCGTCCTTCAGAGTCTCGCCACCGTCGCTTACGATCTTTCCATAGTGCGGATCAATGTAATCATAATCCTGGATATCGTATTTATGGTTGGACGGTGAGACAAAGATCGGGTTGAAATAAATAACATCCACGCCAAGATCCTGCAGATAATCCAGCTTGTTCATCACACCTTGAAGGTCACCGCCGTAAAATTCACGCACGCCCATAAAGGATGGGTTCTTCCGCCAGTCAGTCACCTTCCGGGAGTAGTCGCCGATGTAATAGTACTCGCAGTCTTCGACGGTATTGTTCGTGTCCCCGCTTGAAAAACGATCCACAAAGATCTGGTACATAACAGCACCTTTTGCCCATTCCGGCGTGTGGAAATCCGGTGCGATTGTAAAATCATAGACATCGAGGCGATCCCTGGATACACCGATCTTGTTGTAGAAACATCGGATCTTGCCAGCATGTATCTCAAAAAAATAGCGGACAGATTCTTCCTGCATGACCAGACGGATTTTGAAATAATCAAAATCTCCTTCTGATTTTTCGTATTCCATAGCAAGATGCCTGTCATTGCTTACCAGATATACTTTATCAACATTATCTTTCCAGGTTCGAAAACGTATCGTAACAATGTCGCCCGGATCAGGTTCCATCGGTGTTACATAATTTGACGTCTCATCGCTGAAAAGTGCATTCGGTTTAAACACAGGACGTATCTGCAGCACATACTGACGAAGCTTATCCTGATATTCTATATTTGCTAAGTTCATATTTTCCTCCTAAGAAGACCAGGAGCGTCTTCACACACCCGGATCACGTTCTTACGGCTCTTTTGCGGTCATTTTAAAGGAAACGCCTGCAAGACGTTCATAACCTGCATTCAAACTGTAGAATTATTACTATCTTACACCATATTTTTCAAATTCACAACGAAATAATCCAGAAAAGGGAAAAAGACAGTTCATATGAACTGTCTTTCTTTGGAGAAGGTATTTCTTCTTATGGGGTGTAGCAAAAACTATATAATGTATTGGGGGTTTTACAAGTAATAATATACCACAGGTACAAATTTAAGTGTGCATAATCTTCACAAAATCTAAAATTATTTTTTATGCATTTTCACCAAAAAGGCTTTCAAACTCTTCCCTGCCAATTTTTTCTTTCTCGATCAGAAGCTGTGCACAGCGATGTAAAACATCCATATGCTCATGAAGAAGTTCTTTTGCTTTTGCATAAGACTCATCAATGATGTTTTTTACCTCACCGTCGATCAGTGCAGCTGTCTGGTCTGCGTAACCCTTTGTATGTGCCAGGTCGCGTCCGATAAAGACTTCATCGTCATCGCTTCCATAATGGATCAGACCGACTTTGTCCGACATACCGTACTGTGTGACCATGGCTCTTGCCATCTGCGTTGCCTGTTTAATATCCTGGGATGCTCCGGTCGTCACATCGCCAAAGATCAGCTCTTCTGCAACGCGTCCGCCAAAGTCCACGATGATATTCTGCAGCATTTTCTTTTTGCTGTTGAACATCTCATCTTCACCCGGAAGCGGCATCGTATAACCGGCTGCCCCCATTCCGGTCGGGATCACGGAGATCGTATGGACCGGTCCCATATCCGGCAGCACATGGAACAGGATCGCATGACCTGCCTCGTGGTAAGCGGTGATCTTCTTTTCTTTCTCGCTGATGATCCGACTCTTTTTCTCCTCGCCGATGCCGACTTTGATGAAGGCACGGCGGATATCTTCCTGCATGATATAGGCACGTTTTGCCTTTGCCGCATAAATTGCCGCCTCATTCATCAGGTTTTCCAGATCTGCCCCGGTAAATCCTGCGGATGTTCTGGCAATCTCTTTGAGATCTACGTCCTCTCCAAGCGGCTTGTTTTTGATATGGACTGCCAGGATCTCTTCTCTTCCGCGTACATCCGGTCGTCCGACGCCGATCTTGCGGTCGAAACGTCCCGGTCTTAAGATCGCCGGATCGAGGATGTCCACACGGTTTGTCGCCGCCATCACGATGATGCCTTCGTTGTATCCGAAACCATCCATCTCAACGAGCATCTGGTTCAGCGTCTGCTCACGTTCATCGTGACCGCCGCCTACGCCGGCTCCTCGTCTTCTGGCAACTGCATCGATCTCATCGATAAAGATGATACACGGTGCATGAAGTTTCGCCTCGGTAAACATATCACGCACACGGGATGCACCGACACCGACAAACATTTCCACGAAATCGGAACCGGAAATGCTGAAGAACGGAACACCCGCTTCTCCTGCCACGGCTTTCGCCAGCAGGGTCTTACCGGTTCCCGGAGGGCCGACAAGCAGCACACCTTTCGGGATACGTGCTCCGACCTGGAGATATTTTTTCGGTTCTTTCAGGAAATCGACAATCTCCTGCAGATCTTCTTTTTCTTCCTGAAGACCGGCAACATCTTTAAACGTAACTTTGCTGTTGTCCGGCATGGTCAGGGTTGCACGGCTTTTGCCGAAATTCATCATCCGGGCATTGCCTCCCGTCGCCTGACGGCTGCCCATCGTGAAAAAAACCATAAAAATCACACAAATCAGAAGCATCGGCAGTACCGTCGTCATAAAAATGCTCTCTTTTTCAACTGTGACCCTGTATGGAATCTGCTTCTGATCCAGAAGCTCTTCTGCCTTTGTCACATCAGAAACATCAAGTGTCAGATTTTCGCCTTGTTTCATGTGAATAGTAAGTTCTCCTGTCACTCCCTGAGAATTCTGTCTGATCTCTACGCCGCTGACCTTATTCTGTGCGACATATTTCTGGAACTGTGAATAGGTGACTCCTGTATTCTCTACGAGGTTGCCCCGGATATAATTGATCCCCAGAACCACAATGATCGCAATAATAACATAGAAGATACTCCCTTTTAGAACATTCTTCAATTCGGGTTCCCCTTTCTACTGCTCTATCACTCCGATGAACGGAAGGTTGCGGTATTTCTGGGCATAATCCAGACCATATCCTACAACAAATTCATCCGGAATGTTGAAAGCAACATAATCTACCTTTACATCTGTCACTCTGCGTTCCGGTTTGTCCAGAAGCGTGCACAGACGGATGCTTGCCGGGTTTCTTTTCTTCAGGATCTCGATCAGATAACTTAAGGTACGTCCGGAATCAATGATATCTTCTACGATCAGGACATCTTTTCCTTCCAGCGGCTCATCCAGGTCTTTGATGATCTTTACGATACCACTTGATTTTGTCTCCGAACCGTAGCTGCTCACGGACATAAAATCGAGAGATACCGGAACGGTGATTCTCTTTGCCAGTTCACAGGTGAAAAATACGCCGCCTTTGAGCACGCAGATCATATGAACGGACTTGCCGGCATAATCTTTGCTGATCTGCTCACCGATTTTTTTGATTTTTTCATTTACTTCTTCTTCTGTCAACAGTACACGAATCTTATCTTCCATTTTAGTTCTCCTTATCTATTTGTATTTGCAGAATCTTTTTTGTACGTTCTGTTACCTTGTATGCCTCACTGATCCGGTATCCGACCACCCAAAGAATATGGGAGCCGTCCGCAATGAGCGGTATCTCATCCCGTCTCTCTCGCAGGATCTTCTCATCGATCATATACCTTTTCAGAGGCTTTGTCCCGCCTTCTGCATGCACACTGAGAGTATCGCCCGCCTGACGCGTACGAATCTCCAGTCTATGGTTTATGGTATCATAATCAAACCATTTTGTACACTTCTTTTGCGGAATTATTTGCTTTTCATAAGAAAAAACATCGGCTGTAATACGAAGATCTCTCCACCCTGTCACACCCGGGATCTGCAAATTTTCTCCCCTGCACTTTGCAGCTTCATTTCCCTTTTTTCTTATTGATCTGTTTTTCTCAAAAACAAGAAATTCATTTTTATTTACGGCACGTATGCCGCCCGGAAGATTTAATGATTTTCCATTCTGAGCGGCTGCAAGCTCCAGAAGTGCCCCGATATGCCGGCGGCTGACATCTTTCTGACCGGCGATCATTTTTTCCAGGCAAAATCTTATCAGATATTCCTGCATCAGATGCTCCTGACGGCAGAATCCTTCCCGCTCAAGAAATACTTCCGGCCCCGCTTTTTCCTCATAATGTACGTAACGCTCTGCAAGTTTCTGCACCTGGCTCTGGATATAATCCTCTGCCTCCTGAAGCCGCAGCCCTGCCTGTGCGATATGGCTCGCTGCCTGTCCGTTCACGCCCTGTGCAAGCAGCGGCAGGATCTCCAGGCGGATCCTGTTTCTCGTGTACTCAGTCTGATGGTTCGTCTCATCCGTCCGCCATGTGATCTGACGCCCCCGAAGTGCCGCCTCGATCTCGCTTCTTCTGGTATTTAAAAGCGGGCGGATGATGTTTTCACGCACCGGACGGATCCCGCCAAGTCCTCGAAGACCGCTTCCCCTTGCGAGATTCATCAGGATCGTCTCTGCCTGGTCATCCAGATTATGGGCAACGGCAATCTTGCAGTTTGACCTGCCGCTCTTTTTTGCCGCCTGCTCAAAGGCCTGATAGCGGGCTTTCCGCCCTGCCTCCTCGACCGTCAGGCTGCTTTCCTGTGCCATCTTTTTAATATCACAGGAAACCAGGTGAAACGGTACACCATATTCTTTGCAGAGGTTTTCCACATAGTTCGCATCTGCAAGGCTGTCCTGTCCACGGATCCCATGTTCGATGTGCACAACTTCCATGGAAAACGGGATCTCTTTTTGATATGCAAGCAGTTCAAAGAAAAGGCAGACAGAATCTGCTCCCCCCGAAACTCCGGCAATGACAAAATCTCCCGGCATGATCATCTTCTGTTCTCTGATAAAATTCTGTACCTGTCTCATATGTTCTCTCTATCTTCTTCTCATACCGCCCACCAGAACGGTCATATCATCTCTTGCCTGCTGCCTGTCCGACTGCAATACATAGTTCAGCAGGGATCTGGCAAGTTCTTTTGCATTTTCCGTTTCACTTTGCAGAAGATAATCTTTGATCATCTCCTCCGCATCCATCTGCGGCAGGGCATCCATCACGCCATCGGACACCATGACGATATAATCGCCCTCTTCGAGCCGCTTTCTGGTGCACTCATAATCCACATCCTGAAGGATCCCCATCGGCATGCTGGTCGACGTGATCGTCTCAACCCAGTGTTTTCGCTTCAGAAAAGTCGTTGAAGCACCGATTTTTAAGAATTCACAGTCTCCGGTGTAAAGATCTGCCATGCACAGATCCACCGTCGCCGAACTCTGCCCTTCTGTCTGCAAAAGCATCGAACTGTGGATCAGGCGAATCGCCGTCTCTTTGTCAAAACCGCTGCCAAGAAACTGCTCCAGCAGATCGATCACTGCCTCGCTTTCTTTGTATGCCGCAAGACCGGAACCCATCCCGTCTGAAATGCTGAGGATCATCTGACCGTCCGCCGCTGGAAACAGGGAAAAATTGTCACCGGAGATCACTTCTCCGTCCCTGGCGATCCTCGCCACACCGCCGGTCATGTAATACTGTGGTTCCGTATAAAATAAAATGGTACTGTACTCATAATTTACTACGGTTTTCCCCTGTTCATCCGGCATCAGCCTCGTCCCGAACGCTGCAGACAGAAGTCCTGCCACTTCTTTTGTGCGGATGCATCTGCCCTTCTTTGCCGTGCGGAGTGTCACATAGAGCTGTATATTTCTTGGCTGCCGGATACACCAGATATCCTTGAGGATCATCCCGTGCATCCGCAGGCGGATGTCTGCCTGCTGGCGGATACTCCCGTCTACGCGTCTGACATCGCAGATATGCCCCGCCGCCCTCCGTATGATGCACGCCGTCTCATGGAGCTGGTCCGCCGCCGCACTTCTGCTCTCCATCAGGCGATTGTGCCACAGCATATCCATTCTCGCTTTTTCAATCTGATCTGCCACCGCTTCAAAAAAGAAGTCTCCGTGCAGACATTGTTTCTGAAGTGCCTCTTTTCTGCCATTGTTCAGCTCTTTCCCCTGGATAATGCTCTCTGCGATCCGGTTGAATCTGCAGATCCCCGTTTCACTTCCATAGTCCCAGCACTGTGCTGCGGCCGAACAGCTGCGGCAGACGCTCGTCTGCACCCGAAAGAGCACCTCATCCATATCCTGCCCGGAAAGTTCCTCCTTTTTGGTAACCATGCCCTGAAACATCCCGGAAAGCTGTTCGAAAGAATCTGCACAACGCAGCAGCTCGCTTCTCCCAAGCTCGCCCGCCGGCAATGTGATCTCATCCCGGTTCAGCCACTCCATACTGACCACACGGATGATCTCCCACAAAAGCCAGAAGCTGCTGACCATCAGTGTAATAATGATAAAATCCCCCATACTGCCTCCTCACACAGCCTTTTCCACGCTGCTTTAACGGATTCAGTATAGCGAATGGCTCCGGAAAATTTTGTCAAAGGCGGTACGCCTCCAAAAAAAGTTTTCGACAAAAAAGAAAGGAAGCTTATCACGCTGCCTTTCTCCTTTTTCTTTAGTTCTCTTCTGGTTTAAAAATAATCTCATCTTCATAGACCAGACCAAGCTTGTCCTTGGCAACCTGCTCCGCATACTCATCTGTCTGCATATAAGCTTCCAGATCAGCAATGTCCTGCGTGCGGGCTTCTTCTGCATCGATCTTGTTCTGCAGCTGTGCCAGCTCTTCGACATATGCCGCATTTCTCTGATCCATTGTATGGCCTCTCAGCAAAAATACTGCAATCAGCACAACAATCACAGTAGAGATGCCAAGCTTTCCTCTTCTCTGTGCCGCATCTCTCCTTCTGCGTGTCTGTTTTCTTTTTTTCATATACCCTTCCCGACTTTCTGACTTACTTTTTGACTATGACCATTCTAACCTGTTTTATCTTCTTTTTCAATGCTTTCCTGACCATTTTTCTCAATTTTTTGACCGATTTTCCGGCAGGCATCAAAATCAGCTGGAAAAGACCGGCAATCATGCGGGAAAGAAAGCCGAAAAAAGTCGAAAATACGAGAAGAATCCTCCGACTGAGCAGCAAAATATAAAAAAGCATCCCCAGAATCAGTGCCGCCAGCACATACCCCCGGATCTGCCCATAATTCCGATCACGGAACATCAAAAACACAAAAATCCAGGCGAACACCCAGTAAAAAAAGTCTTCTGCTGCGACAAGCCGGCCCCCGTGCGGAAATCCTCTGCGAAACGCACGCAGGATATCGTAACCCAGCATGATACCTGCTCCTTTTGCAAAGGCCAGCACAAAAAAGAGGGCCTCTGCTGCGATCACCGTGTGCATTACCGGAACAGCCGTCCAAGAAAGGAGGTATCTTTTCCGTTCTCGCCTTTCTGTTCGGAATAAACAAAGCTGTCAATCTTTCCCTCGATATCCACTTCGCCTTTTTCCAGTGTCAGTCGGTTCATATGAAGCTCCTGTCCGCGTATCATCAGCATCCCCTGTGTCGTCTGGAGTACGATCTCATTTAAATCAAAAGAAAGCACATCCGATACCCCGCTGATGGTGCCGCTGTGCCTTCCCTGGATCATTACCCTGTGTGCTGTTCCCTGAGCCTGTTTTTCGTCCATGCCATTCTCCATACACTCTTTGCAAAAGTATATGAAGCTCCGCTTTTGTTTATGCCAGCGTAAAAAAGCTCACATCCGGAAGCTACAAGTATTTATAGAGTTCTGCCGCATTGTCCTTTTTGACTGTCTCCTGCACATCCAGAACTTCTACTTTTACGGCTTTTGTTCCAAACTGGATCTCGATCACATCGCCTGCCTTGACTGCCGCAGATGCTTTTGCCGTTCTTCCGTTGATCAGAACTCTTCCGGCATCACAGGCTTCATTCGCAACGGTACGTCTTTTGATCAGTCTGGAAACCTTTAAAAATTTATCCAGTCTCATAGTCATTTCTCCTTTTGCTGATAAGAAAAAAACTGCCGCAGAAACGTTCCGCGACAGCTGATGATTCCAAATACAGGAATTAGTTGTTGATCATATCTTTCAGTGCTTTGCCTGCTTTGAATTTCGGAGCTTTGGAAGCTGCGATCGTCATCGGTTCGCCGCTCTGAGGATTTCTTCCTTCTCTTGCTGCTCTTTCGGATACTTCAAAAGTACCAAAACCTACCAGCTGTACTTTTTCACCTTTTTTCAGTTCATCTGCAACGATATCTGTGAAAGCTTTCAGTGCCTTTTCTGCATCTTTTTTGGATAATTCTGTCTGTTCAGCGATAGCTGCTACTAATTCTGTCTTATTCATGGACCTTTCCTCCTGTAATTGCTGTTTTGATTCCTGAGAACAAGGCTGCGGCATCCCGTCCGCTTATCGCTTCCGGAACACAACAGCCTTGTTGGCTATGTTTATTTATAATCGTTATCCCCATATTTGTCAAGGGATTTCTGTAAATGTTCTATGATCTGCTGTGTTGCCAGATAAACTGCTCTTTCCTGAGCTTTTTTCTGATCTTCTGCCATACCTGCCTTCTCGATCTGCTTGATCTCCTTCCAGCTGTCAGCATGTCCGCCTAAAAGCTCATAGCTCTCCTCTCCGAAAACATGCGGATGACGGCGGATCATTTTTTCGCTGATGCTCTGCACGACATCATTGATCGTAAAAAGACCTTCTTCTGCTGCGATCTGGCTCTGTATCACAACCTGAAAGAGCATATCTCCAAGCTCCTCGCAGAGATTGGACGCATCTTTTGTCTGCTCATAAAGATCGATCGCCGCCACTGCCTCAGCTGTCTCTGATAGCATATAGGGCTTCAGGCTTTGATGCGTCTGGGAAAGATCCCACGGGCAGCCGCCCTCTTTCTTTCGCAGCATTTCCGTGATCTGACAGAAATCATCAAAATCATATGTTTTTGCCATTTTACAGCATTTCCTGGATCATAGCTACAACCTGTTTACCAAGAGCTGCGGATTTTGCATCTGCATCTTCCAGGGATGTGCCCTTTACGCCATAATAGAATTTTACTTTCGGCTCAGTTCCGGACGGTCTCACGCACAACCATGCTTCATCACTCAGATCATAATACAGAACATTTGAGGACGGAAGACCGGTCTTTGTCATTTCGCCGCTTTCCATGTTTTTGATGGTATCTTTCTTGTAATCTCTTGCAGAAAGCACTTTGTAGCCTGCAATCTCGGACGGTGTCTCATTTCTGAGGGTCTCCATGATCTCCTGAATCTTCTGAAGTCCTTCGATACCTTTCAGTGTGATTGCCTGGATGTCATCTTTGTAGTAGCCGTATTTCTCGTACATATCGATCATGGCATCCCACAGTGTCTTACCCTGTGTCTTATAGTAAGCTGCTGCTTCACACAGAGCCATCGTTGCAACGATCGCATCTTTGTCTCTTGCATGTGTTCCGATCAGGCAGCCATAGCTCTCCTCGAATCCGAAGAGGTAGGTTCCTTTTCTACTCTGTTCAAAACCAAGAATCTGCTGTCCGATGTATTTGAATCCGGTCAGGACTTCGATGAAACGCAGTCCGTAGGATCTGGCGATCGTTCCTGCCATGTTTGTAGTAACGATCGTGCTGACTACTGCTCCGTCTTCCGGAAGGCTGCCGTTTGCTGCCTTTCTCTGGCTCAGCTCGTATTCTTCAAGCAGGCATCCGGACATATTTCCGGTCAGAGTATGGTATACACCATCTTTGTCTTTGACATGCACACCGAGACGGTCTGCGTCCGGATCGGTTGCCAGAACCAGGTCTGCATCGACTTCTTTTGCAAGTTTCAGTCCCAGTTCGAAAGCTTCTTCTGCTTCCGGGTTCGGATAACTTACTGTCGGGAAATCGCCGTCCGGCAGTTCCTGCTCTTTTACTACATATACATGCTCAAAGCCAAGCTCTTTTAAGACGCGTCTTGCCGGGATATTGCCGGTACCGTGCAGCGGTGTGTAAACGATCTTGAGATCTTTGCTGACTTCACGGATGGAATCCCAGTGGATCACCTGGCTCTTCAGTGCTTCAATATACGGATCATCGATGTTCGCACCGATCACTTCGTAAAGTCCTGCTGTGACTGCTGCATCTTTGTCCATTGTTTTTACGTTTGCATAGTCGGTAACTGCTTTTACTTCAGCCATGATACCGGTGTCGTGAGGCGGTGTGATCTGTGCTCCGTCCTCCCAGTAAACTTTATAGCCATTGTATTCCGGCGGATTATGACTTGCTGTGACATTGATACCTGCCGTACATTTCAGTGTACGCACAGCAAAGGACAGCTCCGGAGTCGGTCTCAGTGACTCAAACACATAAGCCTTGATGCCGTTTGCAGCCAGGCACAGTGCTGCTTCATCTGCAAATTCCGGTGACATATGTCTGGAATCGTAAGCGATCGCTACGCCTTTTTCCTGTGCTCCTACTGACTTGATATAGTTTGCAAGTCCCTGTGTGGCTTTACGCACAGTATAAACGTTCATACGGTTTGTACCTGCCCCGATGATACCTCTTAAACCGGCAGTACCAAACTCCAGATCCGCATAAAAGCGTTCTTTGATTTCTTTTTCGTCTCCCTCAATTGCTCGCAGTTCTTCCTTTGTAGCTTCGTCAAAGTATGGATTTGCGAGCCACTCTTCATAGACCTTTTTATAATCCATTGTGCTACCTCCATTAAAATATTCAATAGGTGGCTATATTATATAATAAAAAGGTCTAAAAAGAAACCTCTAATGCAGAAACTTTACAAATTCTCGCCGTTTTTTTTCCTGCATATCGAGAATTTCCAGCTTCTGAAGGCTTTTTTCCGGTATCCAGGTTTTGCGGCTGTTGAAATAATGGTTGGCAAGCTTCCAGAATTTTTCCGGATAGGCGAGTCTTATACAAAAATTTTCAAATTCTGCATCACCAAGCGGACGCACTTCCTGATATGCATGGATCATCTCCATGCCAAGCTTCTGATTCCAGCCCTGCTTTTCCATGATCTTGCGGAAAAACTGATAAAAATCGGAGATCTGTACATCAAAACAGCATCTCGCAAAATTGACTGCCACCGCTCCTTCCCGGTCAAAAAACAGGTTATGTTGACTGTAATCCCCATGGCAGACCCGTCGCTCACGTATGCACTGCCGGTGCAGAGCATACGAACTACTGGCACATGCCCGTCTGGTTACTTCTTCTGCCTGAGCCATAAATTCCGGATACAGTTCCAGGAAACGGCTCTCAAAAGCGGTCTTTTTCTTTCGTGTCCGCATGAAATTCCGCACCTTTTTCAGCTCTTTTGTGTGCCGCTCAATCTCCTCGTCAAGCGGCTCTGCTATATACTCTAAATTTTTTCTGATTTTTTTCTCTTCTGCCGTATCTGTCTCATCCGTCTGTGCCGCCGCCATCTGAAATTCCTGTATTTCCGGCAGACGCAGGACATTGTGCAGCCTTGCAAGATAATGCACCGCCCCTACAATATCTTCCCGGCTTTTCGTATCACACTCCCGCCCGGAAAACCATTTTTTGACTACGTACCCGTTGCCGTAGCGGTCAGAAGTGACCAGATTTCCTTCGGTATTTTCCAGGAGCAGATCGCAGCGTATCCCTCTTTCTGTCAGAAAAAAAAGCACTCTGTTCTGAAAAAACAGCCGCTCCTGCGAACCGGAAAATTCAGTCACCTGAACAAGCCCTCTGTCCGTATCACAAAGAAAGGAGCCACGCCCCCGCCTTGTGCTTTGCACATGCAGGTCGTACTGCTCCAAAATCACCAGATCTTTTTCATTCACTTTTGATCCCCCCACAATTCTTCTCAATAAAACCAGCTATTAAGATCAAAAATGCCACACGAATTGTTCCTTACTTCGTACTCTCACAATTCTGGCACCTAAAGCTACTCTATCTTATGAAATGCAGGGGGCAAATATACGGGAAGTTATCCTTCGGTATTTCGCAGTTCTCTGCTTTTTCCGATCAGCCATTCCCGCTCATTTCGCTGCGGCTCCTCTAATACCAGCTCCAGCAGCTTTGCAAGGATCTCGCCCATCTCTTTGCCCGGCTTCATGCCGTCTTCGATCAGATCTTTTCCGCTGATCTTCAGATCTTTGATGCAAAGGCATTGCTGTTTCTCTAAAATGGTGTGATACAGGGCTGTCAGCTCTTTTAAATAAGCTTTCTTCTCCGGCTGCCACTTCGGGGACTGAGCCAGGGTATCTGCCATTTTCAGTTTCAGAACCTCTGCAAAAGCGTCTGCCCCGACTTTGCTCACTGCTCTTCGCACCGATTTTTCGGTCAGTTCCGGCCGCAGATCGTGGTATCGCACATAAACTTTGACTTTATTTAAAGTGTCGTTGTCGAATTTAAGACGATGCATGATATTATTTGCAAGCTCGGCACTGATCTTTGCATGCCCGTGAAAATGGTCGATCCCGTCTGCGTCCGTGGTATGTGTCTGCGGCTTGCCGAAATCGTGAAACAATGCCGCCAGACGCAGCGTTTTGTCTGCCTCTATGTTCCTTAAGGCTTCCAGCGTATGTTCTCCGACGTTATAGCAGTGATGCGGGTTATTCTGCGGTGTCTCCATCGTGCGGTCAAACTCCGGCAGAACAACTGCCGTGATGCCGTACTCCCAGGCATACCTCAGATAATCCGGATGCGGGGAAACCAGCAGTTTGACCAGCTCCGTCTGGATACGCTCAGCACTGATCTTTGAGAGCGTCCCCGCCAGCTTTTTCGCCGCTTCTGCCGTGTCCGGATCGACCGTAAATCCGAGCTGTGCCGAAAAACGGACAGCACGCATGATACGCAGTGCATCTTCCCCGAAACGTTCTTCGGCATTGCCGACGCAACGGATCACTTTCTGCTCGATGTCCGCTCTTCCGCCGAACACGTCCACAAGACCCTCGCTGTCATTATACGCCATGGCGTTGATCGTAAAATCACGGCGACGCAGGTCTTCTTCCAGATTTGCCGTAAAAGTCACTTCTTTTGGATGTCTTGCATCCTCATATTCTCCATCCACACGATAGGTCGTCACTTCATAACCTTCTTTTCCCATCAGAACGGTTACCGTTCCGTGCTGGATCCCGGTATCGACCGTGCGTGGGAACAGTTTTTTGACCTGCTGCGGTGTCGCAGAAGTCGTGATATCCCAGTCATTTGGTATCCGTCCAAGAATCGAATCACGCACGCAGCCGCCGACCGCATAGCCTTCATATCCATGTTGTTCCAGTGTTTCGATGATCTGTTTCACATCATCCGGAAGTGTGATCTTCATTCTCTTATTTCCCCTTTCTGTTATTCTGTCTGTAATTTTTCCAGGTACTTTCACAGTCTGGACGTAAAATCCACGGAACTGTTTTCTGCAATTCCACCTGTCTCTGTCTCAGAGCAGAATTACCGGAATGTAAAAAACAAAATCACCAGGATACCAAGTACGATACGGTACCAGCCGAAAATCTTGAAATCGTGCTTTCTTATGTAATTCATCAGAAATTTGATCACCAGAACCGATACAACAAATGACACTGCCATACCGACCAGCAGGATCATCATTTCTGCCCCTGAGAAAGCCAGACCAAATTTCAGGATCTTTAAAAGGCTGGCTCCTGCCATGACCGGAACGGCCAGGAAAAAGGTAAACTCTGCTGCGGTTGTTCTGGAAAGTCCGATCAGGATACCGCCAAGAATGGTCGCACCGGATCTGGAAGTTCCCGGAAAAATGGCCGCAATCAGCTGGAAAAGTCCGACCAGCATCGCATCCCGGTATGTGATCTGGGCAATACTGGTGATGCGTGCTTTTTTCGTCTGATTTTTATTTTCGATTACAATAAATAAAATACCAAACACGATCAGTGCCGTTGCTACCGTCTGGTAATTGTAAAAAAGCTCGTTGATCTGGTCGTCAAACAAAATACCGACCACCGCCGCCGGAATGCAGGCTGCGATTACTTTGAACCACATAGAAAATACGTCTTTGCGAATCGTGTCTTCGCCCTTTTTAAAGGAGAACGGAAACAGCTGATTCCAGTAGAGCATTACGACCGCAAGGATCGCTCCAAGCTGGATCACTACCAGAAATACTTCCAGAAACTCTTTTGACACGTTCAGTTTGATCAGTTCATCGAGAATGATCATATGACCGGTGCTGCTGACCGGAAGCCATTCTGTGATTCCTTCCACGATTCCGAACAGGATCGCTTTTATGATTTCTGACATCTCATCTTCCTTTCTTTTTGCTGTTTTGTGGCTTCCTGACAAAGGATTTCCTACCTTTTTTATCAGGATTCATGCCCGGAAACAGTATCAGTATAACCGATATACAGGTGCAAAACAATACACAATTCTCTTGACATTTGCGGTGGTTAAATCTATAATATCCGTTGAGGGATTTATTGGATGAAAGTAATTCACTAGTTATTAGAGATTATACTCACCCCTATATAATCTGTAATAACTGGTGGATTTTTTTAACTCAAAAGTCCACAATAAAATTTTATTATCTAACGGAGGTACCATCATGAACAAAGGTACAGTAAAATGGTTCAACGCTGAAAAAGGTTACGGATTTATCACAGGTGAAGACGGAAACGATGTATTTGTACATTTCTCCGCTATCCAGGGTGAAGGCTTCAAATCTCTTGACGAAGGTCAGGCAGTAACTTATGATTTAACAGAAGGTGCTCGCGGAATGCAGGCAGCTAACGTTGTTAAATGCTAATTGATCGGATGAACTGAAGATTCTCCAAAAAATACCGCTTCTCATTCATAAACAAATGAGGAGCGGTATTTTTCATTATGTTTTATGCCAGACATCAGGGAAGTCCTTTAAAATCCGGGCTTCCCTTTTTCTCTGATTTTCAAGAATGCCTCTGGCATTCTTGCTGCGAGTCCTGAAATTAAGAATCACTTCACAATCAGACAGTCTGTTTTACATCTGCCACATATTTCTTGATGTTTGACGCATTCACGTATTTCTTTGCTTTTGTGCCGTCTGTCACCACCAGTGTCGGTGCCTGCATGATGCCGTATTTTCTTACAAGATCCTGATTTTCCTCTGCATCGATGATCTGATAATCTTCTCCTTTAAGAATCTCTTTTGCGATCTTGCAGTTCGGACAGGTCTTTGTCGTGAACAGGTATTTCACGCTCTCCACCGGCTTGATCTCAACATCTTCTTTGCGTACAGTCACAAGGCTGGTCTTGACTTTTTTCATACAGGAATGCTCTACATCATAAAGTTTACGGTTTTTGTACTCCTGTGTCTTGCCGTCATTCCAGTTCTGAACCGGACGGTAGTAACCGGTGATTCTGCTGTAAACTTCGGATTTCTTACCGCAGATCGGGCAGGTGAAATGCTCGCCTGCAAGGTAGCCGTGTTCTTTACAGACAGAGTAGGTCGGTGATAGTGTGTAGTACGGCAGGCTGTAATTCTCTGCGATCTTGCGTACCAGTGCTGCGGCGGCTTTCCAGTTCGGCAGCTTCTCACCTAAGAATGCATGGAATACCGTTCCGGAGGTATAAAGAGTCTGAAGTCCGTCCTGAATATCCAGTGCATCGAAAATGTCCGCCGTATAGCCAACCGGAAGATGGGAGCTGTTTGTGTAGTACGGTGTATCACCCGGCTCGCCGGCTGTGATGATATCCGGATACTGCTCTTTGTCGTGTTTTGCCAGACGGTAGGTCGTGGACTCTGCCGGTGTTGCCTCCAGGTTGTAGAGATCTCCGTACTCTTCCTGGTACATCACCAGTCTGTCACGCATATGGTTCAGCACTTCTTTTGCAAAATCCTGCGTCTCCACATGAGTAAGGTCTTTGCGAAGCCATTTTGCATTGAGTCCGACTTCGTTCATACCGATCATACCGATCGTGGAAAAATGATTTGCAAAAGTTCCGAGGTAACGTTTTGTATAAGGATACAGTCCTTCGTCCAGCAGTTTGGAGATCACATCTCGTTTGATCTTCAGGGAACGGGCGGAAATATCCATCATACGATCCAGTCTCTTATAGAAATCCTCTTTTGTCTCGGACAGGTAAGCGATTCTCGGAAGGTTGATCGTCACAACGCCCACACTTCCGGTACTCTCTCCGGAACCGAAGAATCCGCCGCTCTTCTTACGCAGTTCACGCAGATCCAGACGCAGACGACAGCACATACTTCGTACATCGCTCGGCTCCATATCGCTGTTGATATAGTTTGAAAAATACGGTGTACCGTATTTGGATGTCATCTCAAATAACAGGCGGTTGTTCTGTGTATCGGACCAGTCGAAATCCTTTGTGATCGAGTAAGTCGGGATCGGATACTGGAAACCGCGTCCGTTTGCATCGCCCTCGATCATCGTCTCAATAAAGGCACGGTTGATCATATCCATCTCTTTTTTGCAGTCTTTATAGCAGAAGTCCTGCGGCTTGCCGCCCACGATTGCCGGAAGCTCGGCAAGGTCAGCCGGAACCGTCCAGTCCAGTGTGATGTTGGAGAATGGTGCCTGCGTCCCCCAGCGGCTCGGTGTATTTACGCCGTATACAAAAGATTCGATGCATTTCTTGACTTCCGGATAGTCCAGATTGTCCACTTTGACAAACGGTGCCAGATACGTGTCAAAAGAAGAAAATGCCTGTGCTCCTGCCCATTCATTCTGCATGATGCCGAGGAAATTGACCATCTGATTGCAAAGTACGGACAGATGTTTGGCCGGTGCCGATGTAATCTTGCCCTCAATGCCGCCAAGTCCCTCTGTGATCAGCTGTTTTAAAGACCAGCCTGCACAGTATCCGGTCAGCATCGACAGATCATGGATATGGATATCGGCATTCCGGTGTGCATGAGCGACCTCATCATCGTAAATCTCAGACAGCCAGTAGTTTGCCGTAACCGCTCCCGAGTTGCTCAGGATCAGACCGCCTACGGAATAAGTAACCGTAGAATTTTCTTTTACACGCCAGTCTTCTACTTTCACATAACTGTCCACGATCTCTTTGTAGTCCAGGATCGTAGATTTCATATTGCGGATTTTTTCTCTCTGCTTACGGTACAGAATGTACGCCTTTGCCACATCTGCATAGCCGGCCTGAACCAGTACATTCTCCACGCTGTCCTGAATGCTCTCCACATCGATCTTGTCGTCTTTGATCTTTTTCTGGAAATCAGCAGTCACTCGCAAATTCAGCAGATCTACCATGTCTTTGTTATACTGCATCTGTGTCGCATCAAATGCTTTCTCAATAGCGCACCCGATTTTCTGAAGGTCAAAGTCTGCGACTTCGCCGTCCCTTTTTACTACCTTAAACATATATATTATCTGCTCCTTCCGCATGATTATCGTCTTTCGCATCCGCCTCCCGGCAGATGCTGTCAGGAACTTATTCTAGCAGATTATCGTTTGCGAGTCAATGCAAAAATACTATATCTTGGATTGTATTTTAAAAATACATACAAGATATAGTATTTTGTTTGTGTGATTTCTAACTTTTTAATATGCAACTTTGCCGTAAATCTCTGCCGGAACAAAGGCTTTTACGTAGATTCCGTCGCCCCTGTACTCCTCTTCCAGAAGCTGTCCTTTTGCCCGTACAATCTGGATCAGACCGGCCTTTTCATACGGAAAAACACGCTCTAAAAGGATGCTTCTGGCACGCAATATCTTCTCTAGCTCGTCCTTCAAATCATCAAGCCCCTGCCCTGTTTTTGCGGAAATTTTTAAAGTTTTGTCCGCTTTCATGTCTTTTAAAATTTCCGGGTTTTCAATACGGTCCTGCTTGTTGAACAGCGTCAGGATCGGCTGATCCTTCACACCGAGATCTTTTAATGTCTCATAAACAACATGCATCTGTTTTTCCTTCTGCGGATTGGACGCATCCACCACATGGATGATGATGTCCGCATACTTTGCCTCTTCCAGCGTGCTCTTAAAGGCCTCGATCAGATGATGCGGCAGTTTGCGGATAAACCCGACCGTATCCGTCAGAAGAATATTCTGACCGCCCGGCAGTTCCAGAAGGCGTGTCGTCGGATCAAGGGTTGCAAAGAGCTTATCTTCCTCCAGAACACCGGCACCTGTCAGTGTGTTGAGCAACGTGGACTTGCCGGCATTGGTATAACCGACGATCGCCGCAACCACCATCTGGTCTTTTTTTCGTTTGCTCCTTATCAGCTCACGGTGCTTCTGCACCTGTGCAAGCTCTGCCTTGAGCTGCGAAATGCGGGCATGGATCAGTCGTCTGTCCATCTCCAGCTTTTTCTCACCCGGTCCTCTCGTACCGATACCGCCTCCGAGTCTGGAGAGCGAATTGCGAAGTCCGACCAGCCTTGCCGCACGGTAACGCAGCTGTGCAAGCTCAACCTGGATATTTCCCTCGCTTGTGTTGGCTCTCGCCGCAAAAATATCCAGAATGATCAGCGTACGGTCCATGACTTTGCAGTCCAGCTCTTTCTCCAGATTATTAAGCTGTGCCGGAGAAAGCTCGTCATCGCAGACAATGCCGGTCGCTCCCAGTTCCTCCATCAGAAGGGCGATCTCCTCGATCTTTCCTTTTCCGACATAGGTGCCCGGGTGGATCTTTTCACGATTCTGGATCACCCTTCCGACCACCAGTGCCCCGGCTGTCTCACAAAGCTCTGCAAGTTCATCCAGAGATTCTTCCACATCTTCCGAAAAACTCTCCTGAACGCCGACCAGGATCACCCTCTCTTCCAGTTCTTTCATGTCATATGGCTGCATAAATGATCCTCCTTCTGCATAATTATCTGGTCTTCAGGAAATTATTTTCCCGGATACCCGCCTCGTCCGCAGGATAATTTTTCACATATTCTGCTGCTTTTTCTTTTGCGGTTGCAAAATCCAGCTTCCTTTCATAGACAACAATCTCGTTAAAATACAGATCTTGTTTTCCTTTGTCGTTTGAAAGTGCCAGGCCTTTTGTGATGTTTTCCAGGGCACTGTCATAATTTTCATCCGCAATATCACACAGTACCATGCCATTGTATGCCTCCGGTGTCTCACCGTATTTGTCCATGTACTGCTGATAAAGCTGCCTTGCGTGTGCGGTGTCATCCTGCTTCATATAAGTTCTGCACAGAAGCATGGTCGAACGCTCATCCATGCTGTCTGCCATTTTATTCAGCTCTGTCTTTGCATCGTCATAATCGCCAAGAAAATAATAAATTCTCGCTTTCTGGTAGATATCTTCAGAATCGTCGCTGTTGATCGCCAGAGCCTGCTGAAGATAAGCATCCCCCTCTGCGGAAAGATTCTTGTCATCATAACATTCATAAATATTCAGAAGCAGATCGTAGTCCTGCGGAGATAATTTGACCGCAGTCGTAAAGTCCACACCTGCTTTATCCTTCTCATCCAGCTCCATATAGCACAGTCCCTGAAGATAATAAGCATCTGCACTGTCCCCGAAAGTCTGGATCGTATCGCAGACTTTGGCTGCCCCCTCGTAATCGCCGGACTGATACAGTGCCGTTGCCTTGTACATCAGAATATCTTTCCTCACATCTTTCTGCTTCTCTTTTGTCAGATCCACTGCACGGTCAAACGCCTCTACCGCCTTGTCGTATTCTCCAAGTGCCATATACGCCATGCCGCTGCCGCGGTAACTCTCCACGAGATGCTTCCCTTCCTGCTCTGCGGAAGAAAAGCTGGTCAGTGCCTCCTCATAATTGCCGCTGTTTATCTGTTCCATTCCCTGATCTATATAGTAAGTATCCTGCCCAAGCAGACTGCATCCGGTCATGGAAAGAGCTGCCGCTGTCAGAATGATCGCAAATCTTTTCTTCATAAGTATACTCCTCATCTATGTTTCTTTTCGTCAAAAAACCCTCTACAGTATAGCATTTGAAAAGCCGTACTGTAAAGGGTCGTTATAAAATGTCAGGGGCAAACTTTGTATCTGTAGTTTGGCTGTATGAAAATTTTTAAGATATTTTTTCTGTTCAAAAGCTTTTCTGGCTGTTTGAGAAACGGAAATAGTTTCCGGAATTGTCATCGGAACCGCCGTAATTATACGGATCCTGTCCCTGGTTCTGATCCTGACTTTCGTCACTGCCGGACTGCAGGCTGCTTCCGCTTGTGCTGCTGTCCGCCTTTCCGAGGGTGACGGTAACGTTTTTTTCCGTATAACCATTGCCATCCGGTACCTGTAAGGTTACTTCTACTTCTTCGCCTGCTTTATAGTATTCCAGACGACTTTTCAGTTCGCTGATATCGCTGACGGATTTGCCGTCAAATGCAGTAATGATCGAGTTTGCTGTGATACCTGCCTGCTCTGCTGCCCCGCCTTCGGTTACCTGTGACACAAAGACACCGGACGGAATGCCATAAGCTTCTGCTGCCTCATCACTTACACCGGTACCGGAGATACCAAGGCTTGCTTTCTCATCATCGGAGACTTTTGTTCTTGTCGTCTCATTCATCAGCTCTTCAATCGTATCATATGCATCGTTCATAGAAATTGCATAACCCATACCTTCTACTTCTGTGGAAGCCAGTTTGGCGGAGTTGATACCGATAACTTCGCCGTTCATGTTCAGCAGAGCACCACCGCTGTTGCCAGGGTTGATGGCTGCATCGGTCTGGATCAGGCTGATACCGTCATAGCTTGCTTCACTGCTGTCTTCCGAATCCAGTGTACGGTTTGTTGCACTTACAATACCGGTTGTAACGGACTGTCCATATCCAAGTGCATTACCGATGGCTACAACCTGTTCGCCAACTTCCAGTTTGGAAGAATCACCGATCGTTGCCACAGAAATCTTCGACATCGTATCGCTTGAGATGCTGGAAAGCGGAACGGCTACAACTGCAAGGTCTTTATCAGAATCGGTTCCTTTGATTGTTGCCTCATAAGTTTCATTATCTACAAAGGATACCGAAACCGTCTCTGCACCATCAATAACATGATTGTTGGTGGCGATCAGCAGTTCGCTGTCATTCTTTCCGATGATGATACCGGAACCGGCACTTTCGACTTCCTGCTGCTGAATAGAATTACGTCCGCCGAACATTCCGAAATAATTTTCCACTTCCTGAACTGATTTGCTTGTGATGGAAACGATAGAAGGCATTGCGGATTTTACAATGTCGGTCACATCCATCGTACCCTTTGAAGTTGTGCTGGAAGTTGTTTTCAGAAGACTGCTCTTTGTTGATGTTGTTGCCTGTGCCTCTGTCTGTGTGGAAGTTCCGAACAGAGCATTTACTCCCTGATAAGATCCTGCTGCAACGCCTCCGAAGAGAACGGCACTTAATGCAATGGCTCCGACTTTCTTTGCAAATTTTACCATCTTTGCATTTGGTTTTTTGTGGTTCGGTGTGTTGCTGTTGTTTTCATCAAATTCATAGTGATTGAATCCATCGTGATTCTCGTTGTTGTAATTGTTGTTATCGAAGTTATACATATCTGACATAATGACTACCTCCTGTATTTGCTCATCCGGTTTTCCTTTTCAGAAACCTGATGTTTATTATTCTTTGTTGTTCTTGTTCTTTATGTCTAACAGTATATCTGCGATTTGTGTTTGAAATGTTGTAAATATGTGATGAGTCTGAGGTGATTTTGTGAAGAAAGTGTGCCCTGGCGAAGACATCACTAATAGTAAAACAGTCACCGTTCTGGAGACTAAAAAAACTTCAGACAGAGTGAGGTTTCACTCTGTCTGAAGTTTTTTATAAGAAATATTATGTTTTTGTATAATACTGTCCGGATTACATCTCTGCTACTACGGTCTCGCCTGCAACTGCATCCATACCAGACATCAGTTTTACCGGTGGGCACTCATCGCCGTTGGTAACAATCAGCATTGTCACGTCACGCAGACCATGTGCTGCGATTGCAGATTTGCTGAAACCGATCAGGTTGTCACCTGTTTTTACTTTATCACCCACGGTTACATATGGTTTGAAGCCTTCTCCGTTCATGCCTACCGTATCTACACCGATGTGAAGCAGTAGTTCTACTCCATTGTCCAGTCTCATACCTACTGCATGGAAAGATCCGTCCATAACAACGGTGATTTCACCGTCAGCCGGAGCAGTCAGAACTTCGTTTTCCGGGATGATCGCAATACCGTCACCCATGATCTTTGCTGAGAAAACACCATCGTTTACTTCCTCAATCGGAATTACTTTTCCGGTCAGGTATGCTTTCATAGTTTTGCCATTTGCAGCTTCTTCTGATTTTGCAGCTTTTTTCTTGAAAAATGATAACATAATTTCCCTCCTGTTGTTTCATTAATTTTCACACTACTAGAGTAAATCATATCATAGATTGCAGAGAAGTTGCAAGGCTCAATCCATTATTTGTGATATTTTCTTACTAAGTCGATGTAATGTTTTACCTGTTCCACGCATCCGTCCACACCGACACGGCTGCTGTTTACCACCAGATCATAGTTTCTGGAATCTCCCCAGGCGATCGGGCAGTAACGGTTGTGATACTGTTTTCTTCTTTTATCTTTTTCTTTCATGAAGCCCAGAGCATCTTTTTCGTTCATATTATAATATTTCATGATACGCTCTGCCTTCTGTGGCTTGTCACCACGGATAAAAATGGATACCATGCTTTCGTACTCACGAAGGATTGTCTCAGAACAACGTCCGACTACCACAAAAGACTCTCCTGATTTTGCTTTTTCTTTCAGGAAATCAAACTGCAGGTTTGCAACGTTCTGCTCCGGTGAACTGTTCAATCCGCGAACAGTACGATACAGAAAGCGGTTCCATTTCAGTTCATCATATGCTTCGAGATCTTCACTTTTTAAATTTTTCTTTGCTGCGATCTCTTTTAACAGGTCATGGTCATACAGTGCAATGCCATAATCATCAGCAAGTTTCTGTGCGACTTCATGACCGCCACTTCCGAACTCACGTCCTACCGAAATAATTAATTGTTTTTCCATTTTGGTCAGCCCCCTTTTATAGGTATAATGTTAAAGCCAAATGATGCCATTAAAAAACTCCTGTGCAAGCACATCGTGTTTTTTGGCTTCTGACCCTGGCATCATAAATATCTGACGTAGATCATCACCAGAGATATTGCTACTACTATTATAGTAGCAGGAGCCATATATTTGCAATACTTTCCCCATTTAATAATATGACCTTCACGTGCTGCGGTTGCGATACCTACAACGTTCGCCGATGCACCGATCGGTGTTGCACTTCCTCCGATATCGGTACCGATCGCCAGTGCCCATGCAAGAACACTTAAGTTCACGCCTGCAACATCGGATGCCAGATCCGTGATAACCGGGATCATGGTTGCCGCAAACGGAATGTTATCGATAAAGGCACTTGCAACTGCGGATACAATGATGATGATTGCAATCATAACTGCAATATTTCCGCCACTGACAGATCCGATAAAGCCGGCCAGGATTTCCAGGACTCCGGTCTCTTCCAAACCACTTACAACAACAAACAGTCCGACAAAGAACAGCAATGTTTTATAATCTACTTTTTTCAGAAGTTCCAGTGCATCTTTTCCTGCCACGATCAAGGTTACGATCGCAATAGCAACACCGATCGTCGATACAGTCAGCCCCGTCTGTGCATGTGATACCAGAAGCACAACAGCACACAGGAAAATAATGCAGCTCGCGATAAAGCCACGCTTGTCTACGATTGCTTCCTTCGGATCAGGATAGGAAGAATGGTCTTTTTTATTTGCCCCATTTTTCTTTAATTCTTTACGGAATGCAAAGTAAAAATAAATAACGACAAATACCAGGGATACGACTGCCATCAGACCGGTATTGGTAATAAAGTCGGTGAAAGAATATCCCAGGGATGTACCGATGATAATGTTTGGCGGATCTCCGCACATCGTTGCCGATCCTCCGAGGTTCGCACAGAAGATCTCCGATAAGATCATCGGAACCGGGTCAAACTCCAGAAGCTGTGACAGTTCAATCGTAACGGCTGCCAGAAACAGGATAACGGTGATACTGTCGATGAACATAGCCAGTACGAAAGACAGCAGCATAAACGTCATAAAGATCGGAATAACCTGATATTTTACCATCTTTGCGATCTCCATGCAGAGCCAGCGGAAAAAACCAACTTTTGCCATACCTTCTACCATGATCATCATGCCGGCGATAAAAATAATCGTCTGCCAGTTGATACCGGAAGAAGCCTCGCTGGATTCACCTGCGACGTACCAGAATCCGGTTGTAAAGAAACTCTGTAAATTCAGGGTACGTGTGATCGCCCCCATGCTGTGCATGCCAAGTCCAAAGACCAGAAGCAGAGTCAGAAGACCGCACGCCAGCGTGATCCACTGCCTTTCCCAGATCTCCAGAATGATCAGCAGGAACATGGCAAGGAAAATGATGATTGCTAATACTTGTGCTAACATTTGTGTTCTCCTTTTTTCACATAATCGATATCCGCACCAAAAGCTTTGCAGATATCATCTTTCGTTTGTATCAGATGCTAAAAGCCAGTCTCCTGTGCTTTTGCCCATCCTGACTGTGAATATAGGAAATCACGAGATTTCGCTTTCTGGAACAGTGCTCATGTATGCTTCTTACATTTCGTTCAAAAAAGCAGAAGCAGCCGCACCAGATCGCTGACAGGAAAAACAGCATATGCAGACGCATATTGCCATCCCGAAACTCTCTGCTCCGCTCCAGAAAAATAAGGCGACTGATCCGCCTTGTATGTACTTCGTCTATTTCTGCAGACTCCTGTGCTCTTACAAGAGACATCTTCATAAGACATGTGGCTGTCTGGACAGATACCCTCTGCTGCTGAATCAACTCTGTTTTCATATGTGCCAGCCCGATCGTCGAAAAAATCAAAACTGCTACAACCACAAAAACCGGTATCACTCTTTTGCCAACTGACAGCCTCATGTCCTCACCTCCTGTAGTATGTCCGCTGTTTATCCGAAAATTCATCGTCAGTAAAGCGGACATTCACAATCCGCTTCTCTGCGTTCAAATTCCGTCATATTTTTCATAATATTTGACCGTTTTTGATGTTATTTTATTCCAGCAACAACTTTACAACTTTTTGAGGTGTTTGACAATAGATTTTTTTAAGAAAATGGTTTATTTTTTTCATATACATTTTCCATTATCAAAATCTGTTTTTTGTATATAATATATTACACGCTCTTAATCATCTCTTTAATTTCAAAAAGAATCGCCTATTATTCAATATGTAATGTTTTAGCAACATAACATTTGACATTCTCTCTCCCTGTGTTATAATCGTTACACATCTACAGCCCATCAAAAGCTATATTAGACAGGATATTGAATCTCGTCACTGATACAGCTTTTTTGCTTATACAGGCAGAAGTTACATCACATCTGATATACAGTAACAACATTTCAGGAGATATTTTATGATCACGATCACAGAAAAAACTTTGACGGGAATGACTTTCATCGACCTCTTTGCCGGTCTTGGCGGCTTCCGGCTCGCCCTGGAATCTCTGGGGGCAACGTGCGTATATTCCAATGAGTGGGACAAACCGGTACAGAATGTCTATAAAGAAAATTTTGGTGACCTCCCGGAAGGGGACATCACCAAAGTGGATGAACATACGATTCCTGACCACGACATCCTCTGTGCCGGGTTTCCGTGCCAGGCTTTCTCTATCAGTGGCAAGCAGCGTGGATTTGAGGACAGCCGCGGAACTCTTTTTTTTGATGTTGCCCGGATTATACGGCAGAAACATCCAAAAATCGTATTTATGGAAAATGTAAAGAATTTTGCTTCGCATGATAACGGACATACACTGGAAGTCGTAAAAGGCACTCTTGAGGAACTTGGATACACCTTTTTTAAAGATGTCCTGAATGCAGTTGATTACGGAATTCCCCAAAACCGGGAACGTATCTATATGGTCTGTTTTCAAAATGATCTAAAGATAAAGGATTTCTCGTTTCCAAAGGCTTTTCCACTCAAAAAACATGTTGAGGATTTTCTTCTGGAAGATGAAAGCCTGGTAGAAAATTTGTACATCAGTCGACCGGATACTTATTTTAACGGCATTGCCGATACCAGTTACAGCAACAAACCGATAAGGCTCGGCATCGTCAACAAAGGTGGTCAGGGCGAACGTATCTACAGTACAAAAGGCATTGCCATCACCCTATCTGCCTATGGCGGCGGTATTTTTGCCAAGACAGGCGGATACCTGATCCATGGCAGAACACGCAAACTCCATCCCCGGGAATGTGCCAGAATCATGGGATTTCCGGATTCTTACAAGCTCTGCCCAAGTTCCAGCCAGGCATACAAACAATTCGGAAATTCTGTTGTGATCGATGTGCTACAGCTGATTGGCATTGAGATTGGAAAGGTTCTGCCAGACTCCGAATCCTGACTTCTGATCATATCAATGCCGTAATAAATTCCTGATCTGTAAGACCCGAAGCATATTCATTTAACTTAACAGAAAAAATTACGTTTGCATTATATGTATTGGAAAGCTTTCTGATCTCATACCGCTCACCCCGTTGGGAAAACATGTATTCATATTCATTTAAAATAAATCTTTGATCATGATATGGCAGATTTGAAGTTATAAACAGTTTGTTTCCTTCTGTCTGTACATTACGGATTTCATAATCCTGTTTGAAAAGAAAATCTTTTACAACAGAAATCCGTTTTTTTCCAACGCCACTTGAGCCACTTCTTTTCACACGATAAGTGGCACTAATTTCGAAACACTCCCGAAATCGCCTGATCGGAATAATTTTAAATCCATTGGTGATAAAAAATCGGACATCTTTTTTTCGATAATGTTCTGCAATCCAGTCTGCAAAAATCTCCTGACCGCCCGGCATCACAATTTCTTTTCCTGCTGTCCCTGCATTTCTGTAGTCATCGAATTTCTGATTCATATATTCTATAATCATCTGTGCTGACGAATTAATACTATCTGTATTCTGCTTGCTATACTGAAATGTCTGTGTCATAATGTCCGGTAATAAAACAAACTGACCGCACTGTGCCGGGGAATGTTTCGCCTCTATATAAAAGCAAAAACCTTGCCGTGTCTCCACCAAAATATCAGGAACGGTAGAATCTGCTCCGCCTTTGTGCGTAAATCTGGCATACATGCCATATGTTTTGTTCAAAAATTCCACACAATCCTGTTCAAACTTTTCCCATTTATTCATACTCTTCTATCATCGCCTCCTGATACGTGGCATACTTTTTTCTTTGCATCTGAAGAATCCTTCGATTCCGGGGTGGGGTTCTCCGTTTTCCTTCCATGCATGAAGCCCGTACGTTAAAACATCGTTGGAACCTGGATCCTGGCACGGATCTTTTTGCTGATCGTATTGGCAAGGATATCGTGAACTACCCATTGTCTAAAGCCAATGGGCTTCCTGCTTCGCAGACCTCGTAACCTACTATCTCCACAGGCGTTAATTCGGGCAGTCCCTGCCCTA
>QWCN01004670.1_pt1 | contig 49292 bp, 46 predicted proteins | sample 1972711 | NCBI WGS metagenome assembly QWCN01 (sample SAMN09866707, study PRJNA288562) | Human gut metagenome isolate term1_stool, whole genome shotgun sequencing... | isolation source: gut | host: Homo sapiens | place: USA: California
GCATCTGCCGCACCTCGCTCGCCGTATCGGCACTTAGAATTATGCGGTATTGCCCTAACTTTATTCAATATTATTACAGGCCAGCGGCAGAGCATAATAAAAATGAATGCCGGAACACCTGCTGAAATATAGAAAATGGGCAGGGCGCACATACAGCGCCCTGCCCGTTTTGCGAATTACTTGCGCAGACCCAGTTCAGCGATCAGAGCACGGTAACGGTTGATGTCCTTCTTCTGCAGATAGGCCAGCAGGTTACGGCGGCGGCCGACCATCTTGAACAGACCACGACGGCTGTGGTTGTCGTTCTTGTTGGTCTTCAGGTGCTCAGTCAGGTGGTTGATGCGTGCGGTCAGCAGCGCAACCTGAACTTCCGGAGAACCGGTGTCACCCTCATGGATGGCGGCTTTTGCAATGATGGGCTGTTTTTCGATAGCAGACTTCTGGCTCATAGTAGTAATACCTCGCTTTATAATATTTGCCTACGGCGCAGCAAAAGGCAATCAAGGCTCCCTGTTGCAGGGCATACACCCAAAGCCGGGCCGCGGTAACATTTAGATTATAGCATATCCGGCATAGCGTGGCAAGCCGTAACAGCAAAAAAACTGCACAGATTTTGCCCTGCTTTTCCGGCATGGGTCACAGGGTCACGTTTTTCAGATTGCGCAGATCCCCGCTTTCGCGGAAATCCTCATAATCCAGGCTCAGGTTCGGGTTGTAGTAGGGGTCATGCAGGATATTCTGCTTACCGTGTACCTCATACAGGCGGGCCTGCTCCTTGGCAAAGCGGGCCTTTTTGGCGGGGTCTTCCTCGTCCGAACCGCGGGATTTGCTTTCGTGGTGGTACAGCTCCGCATAGGGGGTCCACACAATACGCCAGCCTTTTTCCCGCAGGCGCAGGCAGAAATCCACATCGTTGAATGCAACAGTAAAGGCTTCATCCAACCCGCCAACGGCATCATAAGCCGATGTGCGCACCAGCAGGCAGGCCGCAGTGCAGGCGGAATAATCCTGCACGGTGGCCAGGCGGAACATGTACCCGCTACCGCCGCGCTTGTGGTACTTGTGGCTGTGGCCCGCATACCCACCCAAACCGGTGATAATGCCCGCGTGCTGGATGGTATCGTCCGGGTAATACAGCATGGCGCCGCAGGCCGCCACGCCGGGCTGGCTGGCTTCGGCCACCATCTGGGTCAGCCAGTTTCCGCTGATGATTTCAATATCGTTGTTGAGCAGCAGTAAGAACTTGCCGTTGGCAAACTTGCGGCCAAAGTTATTGATGCGGCTGAAATTGAACCCGCCGCTGTAAGCCACCACGCGGCAGTTGGCATAGCGGTCCGGCAGCTTTTCATAATAAGCCTTTGTGGCGGGGTCGGTGGAGTTATTTTCGATGACGATCACTTCAAACGCTTCGTACAGCGTTTTGGAGTACAGGCTGAACAGACATTTTTCCAGGTCGTCCACATGGTCCTTGTTGGGGATCAGGATGGACACCAGCGGTTCCGGCTCCGGCAGTTCCCACTGCACATGGCAGGTACCGGGGAAGATGCCCTCCTCTACCCTGCCGCTGCGGCCGGTTGCCGCCAGGTGGTCCGCCACGGCTTTCTGCGCGGCTTTTACCACATAGGGCTTGGCCTCGGTGCCGCCGGAGGTGGACGCCGCATGAACCCGCCAGTAATACAGCACCTGCGGGATATGCAGCGGTGCGGCGTTGGCGTCTTTCGCCTGCATGGCGTCGATCAGCCGCAGGAACAGATCATGATCCTGTGCGCCGTCACACTCCGGGCGCTCCCCGCCGATGGCCTCAAACAGACTTTTGCGGAACACGGCCAGGTGGCAGATGTAGTTGCAGGCCATCAGGTATTCCGGCGCATAGTCCGGCTTAAAGTGGGCCACATGGGCGGTTTTGGGGCTTTTGCGGAAAAGGGCTTCATCGCTGTAGGCGAAATCAGCCCCCGTTTTTTGCAGTTCTTTGCCCATGCAGTAGATAGCGTGCGGGGCCAGGATGTCATCATGGTCTGCCAGAGCCAGATATTCCCCCTGTGCCAGCCGGGCCGCCGCGTTGGTGTTGGCCGCAATGCCCTTGTTTTCAATTTTCACATAGCGAATGCGCGGGTTGGCCGCCACGTGCTTTTGCACCAGCTCCCCCACATAGGTGTGGGCGTCGTCCGAAGCATCCGCCAGGCAGAGCTGCCAGTTGTGGGCGGTCTGGTTTTCCACACTATCGAGAAATTCTGTTAAAAAGTTTTGCGGCGTATTGTACAGCGGCGTTAAAATAGAAATGATGGGGAAGGTTTCCGCCGCGGGGTCGCTGCGCTGGGCTTCCAGCGCCATGTTGGACGGCCAGTACCGCGCCCGCTTGTCGAAAAAGCGCCGTTTGAAAAAGCCCGCCGCGCGCACGCACATGGTGCCAATGCCCTGTTCCTTCGTCAAGGTACGGGCATAGCCAAATAGTTCTTTGATGCGCTTGGCCTGCTGGTTCATAACGTTACGTCCTTTCGGGTGTCAGATTGTTACAGCCAGATGGTTTCATAATCTGTCTGGGTACGGATGACGTGGTCATGGAAGGATTTTTGCCAGATGGGGTGATGGAGGTGTTTGGTTACGCAGCTCTTTCATTGTTGGACGATGTTGGAAACCGTAGGGGCGCGCAATGCGCGCCTCTACGGCCTCTGCCCTGCGTACAGAAGGTTATGAAATATGCACCATTTTGGCTGCAATCATATCCCTGCAAACGGTTTGGCACTCTTGTATGATACTGCATGCCGTTCACCAAACATAAAAATTCTGATATACTTTACCCATCCAGCCCGTTTGCCTGGCGCTCCATGTTTTCTACAATGATCTTGTGCAAATCGCCCTGGCTGGCGGCGTATTCCAGCACCTTCCAGGGAGTATCGGTGTGGTAATGCACTTTCACCACTTCCTCATCCCCTACCACGATCAGGCAGTCGCCCTCGGCGCTGGCCATGATCCCGGCGCGGATGTCATCCTCGTCCAGGTTGCTGCCTTCGATCAAAAACTGGGTATCAAACTTATTTACCATAGTTTTAACCTCTGCCCTGCCTTATTTCAGCCCAAAGTTTTCAAACAGGTTGTTGAAATGCGGGTTATAGTACGGGTCATAATGATCAATATATTCGTGATACTTCGTTCAGGCAGTAATCCACATCGTTATAGGCCACGGCGAACTTGGCTTCGTCCAGGCCGCCCGCCGCGCGGTACAGCTCCGTTTTGGTCATCAGGCAGGCACCCGTCACGGCCATATAGTCCTGCGTGGTGACAAGGCGGTACAAATCGCCCACAGCCTTGCGCGGGTAGCTCTTGTGGCTGTGGCCTGCACTGCCGTTGATGCCCATAATCACGCCCGCATGCTGGATGGTATCATCCGGGTAATAGAGCTTTGCACCCACAGCACCCACATCCGGCCGCTGGGAATAGCTCAGCAGCTCCCGCAGAAAATCATGGCTGAGTACCTCGATATCGTTGTTCAGCAGCAGCAGATGCTCGCCCTTGGCAAAGCGCGCACCAAGGTTGTTGACGGCAGAAAAGTTAAACGGCCCCACATAGGTCACCACCCGGCTGTTGGGGTAACGCTCCGGCATGGTTTTGTAGTAGGCGAATGTTTCCTGCTGTTCAGAGTTATTTTCAATGACCAGGACTTCAAAGTTATCATAGCCTGCGTTGGCATACAGGCTTTTCAGGCAGCGGTCCAAATCGTCAATATGGTCTTTGTTGGGGATCATAACGCTGACCAGCGGGTGGCCGGTCAGCTCGTAGCGCACCTGGAACGCACCGGGCGCGTCCTCCACCTGCATGGCTTTGCCAGGCAGGTTCAGCCGCTGGAGCTGGGCATCAATCGCGCGCATACCGGCCGCCAGGGCATAGGGCTTCGCCTCCATGCCCGCCGCGGTGGAACCCGCATGACCGCGCCAGATATAGAGCACCTTTTTGATATGGGCAATTTTATCCCGCGTGGTCTGTTCGGTCAGGCGCAGCATCAGGTCATGGTCCTGTGCACCATCGTACTCACTGGATTCATATGCACCGGCACGGTCCAGCAATGCGCGGGAGAACACCGCCAGATGGGTGATGAAGTTGACCCCGCGCAGATAGTCCGGCGCAAAGTCCGGCTTAAAGTGGTAGCCGCCCAGCTGTTTCAAATCCGCCGAAAGCACGATCTCATCGCTGTACACCAGCTCGGCTCCCTGGCTTTGCAGGGTTTTCACGCTCTCATACAGCGCGTTGGGGTACAGCACATCGTCATGATCCAGCAGGGCGATATACGTCCCCGTTGCCAGCGCAAAGCCTGCCGTGGTGTTGGCCGCAATGCCGCCGTTTTCCACTTTCTTATACAGGATGCGCGGATCCTTTGCCGCGGCCTTGCTGGCATGGGTGCTGAACTCGGCATGGGCTGCGTCCGAAGCATCCACCAGCACCAGCTGCCAGTGGGGGTAGGTCTGCTTTTGCACGCTGGCCAGCATCTGGCCAAAGAACTTTTCCGGCGTGTTGTACAGTGGCACTACAACGCTTACCACCGGTCCCGGCTTGCCGTCTGCGTACTCGGCGCGCTGGACTTTCAGCTCCCGGCGCAGGGGCAGGTCTGCCCGGTGCTGCCAGGAATCATGGTGGAACGCCAGCCCCACGCGGAAGGTCACATCGCGCCACAGCTGCTCGGCACCCTGCTCTTTCAGGGTAGCGGCGCTGCGGCGGGCAAGGTCTGACAAATGGGCGGGGTTCAGCAGGCGTTTGGCCATGCCGCCCACACTGTCCGCCTGGGCCACATCCGCCGGGCGGTTCTGGTTCGTGTCCTGTGCCATGCGCCTTATCCCTCCACTTTGTCCGCCTTCATGGCGTCCTTCTTTTCAAACTTGCGGTATTCCGCCGTCACCTCTTTGGTGGGGCCAAGGCGGCGCAGGTGGCCGTGGTCCAGCCAGGCCACCTTATTGCACATGCGCTCAATCTGCTCAATGGAATGGCTGACCAGAATCACGGTCGTGCCGCCGGAAAGCAGCTCCGCCATGCGCTTCTCACACTTTTCCTGGAACAGGAAATCACCGACCGAAAGGATCTCATCCGCAATCAGGATATCCGGCTTGGTCATGGTTGCCACGGCAAAGGCCAGGCGCGCCACCATGCCGGAGGAATAGTTTTTCAGCGGCACATCCAAAAATTCCTGCAGCTCGCTGAACTCCACAATATCGTCAAACTTGGAATCAATATACTTGGGGGTATAGCCCAGGACCGTGCCGTTCAGGTAGATGTTTTCCCGCGCGGTCAAATCCATGTCAAAACCGGCACCCAGTTCGATCAGCGGCGCAATGGTGCCGTTCACCGTCACTTTACCGGCGCTGGGCTTGTAGACGCCGGAAATCACTTTCAGCAGCGTACTTTTGCCGGAGCCGTTCAGGCCGATCAAGCCGTAAAAATCCCCCGGCATAATGTCAAAGCTAACATCCGAAAGGGCGAAGAATTCATCAAATCGCACACCGCCGTGCAAAAGGGCCACAAAATATTCTTTCAGGCTTTCGTGCTTTTCTTTTGCCAGGTTAAAGCGCATCGAAACATGGTCGATGGAAATAATGGGCTGTTGCTTTTGTTCGCTCATCTTGCAGCCCCCTTACATATACAGGACAAATTTGTCCTGGTTCTTTTTGAATACATACACGCCGATCCCCAGACTGAGCGCAGAACACAGGAAAGGAATCAGCACCATGTTCAGGGTCAGGCCGGTGCCCCACATCACGCAGGAACGCACCGCCGTGATGTACCAGTAGATGGGGTTCAGGTTGATGACAGCCTGCATCCAGGATGCCATCTGACTGGGGTCATAGAAAATGGCACTGCCGTATACCAGCAGGGTGCAGAAGACCTCCCAGATGTGCATGATATCGCGCACAAAGACATACATCGTGGACAGGATCAGCCCAACGCCCAAGCTGAAAACAAACAGCATAACAATGGGATACACCGCCAGCAGCACCGTGCGCAGCGAAATATGGGACCAGGTAACCAACGCTACAAAGAAGAGCGCCACCAGGCTGAAAAAGAAGTTGACCAGCGCAAAGCAGCATTTTTCCAGTGGAAAAATGTACTTGGGGATATAGACCTTGCGCAGCAGCGGGCCATTTTTCAGCACGCTTTCCATCGCCATGCTGGTGGATTCACGGAAGAAGTTGAACATCAACTGGCCAATGATCAAAAACAGCGGGAAATCCTCAATGCCATCCCCGCGCTGGTTGAACAGCGCGCCGAACACAGCCCACATGACAAGGCAGGTCAGCAGCGGGTTGAGCACGCTCCAGGCAACGCCCAGCACGCTGCGGCGGTACTTGAGCTTAAAATCCCGCGTGATGAGGTTTTGCAGCAGGTAGCGGTATTTCCAGAAACTTGCAAACGAGTTTTTTAAATTCTGCACATCGGTTCCCCTGAATCAGTATTTTTCAAAGTATTCAAACTTCTGCTCGGCAAAGGGCGTGTGCTCTTTGTCCTTGGCGCTGGTCTTATGCTCGCAGCCGCAGTCCGGCCACTGAACGTTGACGGTCGGGTCATCATAGGGGATGCCGCCCTCTGCGGTCGGATCATATACGTCGGTACACTTATAGCAGAATTCCGCCACATCAGACAGCACCAGAAAGCCATGGGCAAAGCCTTCCGGGATATAGAACATCTTTTTGTTCTCGGCGGAAAGGGTCACACCCACCCACTTGCCAAAGGTTTTGCTGTTGGGGCGGCAGTCCACGGCAACGTCGTACACTTCGCCCATGGTCACACGCACCAGCTTGCCCTGGGTATGGTTCTTCTGGAAATGCAGGCCGCGCAGCACGCCCTTGGTGGAGCGGCTCTGGTTATCCTGTACAAAGGGCTTGTCAATCCCGGCGGCGGCGAAATCGTCGATCTGATACGTCTCCATAAAATAACCGCGGTCATCGCCAAACACGGTCGGTTCGATCACAACAACGCCGGGGATTTCGGTTTCAATAAAATTAAACTTACCCATTTTTTCATATTCTCCTTTTATCGTTCGGGCTTTGCCCTCAGAATAACATAATAATACAGATACATTATATTCTGTTTCCGGTTTTTGTGCAAGACTTCCTGAGGCAATACCGCATAATTCTAAGTGCCGATACGGCGAGCGAGGTGCGGCAGATGCCAAGCCAAAAGCGCAGATAATACTGGATGTCTTATCGAGCATTTCCGCAAGGCGGGAATTGTGCGGTGTTGCCCTGAATAAATGGCCGCCTTGCTGTAACAAACGGGCGGAAAAATCCGTTTATTTGGGTAAGAGGGTACCGTAAAACAGAAAATGACATTGCGGCCGGCCCTCCCCTATCCCGCAAATTTATGCTACAATGGATGCGAGGTGAACATGATGACAAAAACTGAGGCGCGCGCGCAGGCCAAGGCGCTGCGCAAAAATCTGGATCTGCACGCCATCGGCGCTGCCATGACCCAGCAACTGTTTGCCCTGCCGGCATGGCGGCAGGCGGGCACGGTGTTCTGCTTTGTTTCCATGCGGGACGAACCGGACACCACCGCTATTTTGCAGCAGGCCCTGGTCAGCGGCAAGCGCCTGTGCGTGCCGCGCTGCCTGCCGGGCAATGACGGGCGGATGGAGCTTGCGGAAATCACCAGCCTGAACGACCTGCAGCCGGGGCGGTACGGGATTCTGGAGCCCTGCGGCGGCCGCACCATCGCCGCATTGGAGCCGGGCGCACTGGCCTTGATTCCCTGCCTTGCTGTGGACAAGCAGGGGGTGCGCCTTGGCCGCGGAGCCGGGTATTATGACCGGTTCCTTACCCGCTTTGGGCAAACCGGCCCCAAGCTTTTGCTCTGCCCGGAGGCACTGGTCTTTCCCGCGCTGCCCACGGACGAATGGGATGTTCCCTTTGCCCCCGGTGAAATATTGACGGAAAATGGGGTAAAATAAAAACAGTGGGGCATTTGCCGCACCCTGCCCCCCTGCTTGCTCCCGCTGCGCATTCCAACAACACAACCTACGCAGCCCTGCATCATACAGGGCCGCGCAAGATAAAGGAGATTTTTTATGAAAAAGCTGACATTATTTCTGGCTGCTGCCCTGCTGGCTGCCAGCTTTGCTGCGTGCGGAAATTCCGGCGCGTCTTCCTCCACAGCGCCGGAGCCAACGGCCATCCCGGATGACATCCTGAACGCCCCGGCTACCAAGCCGGACCCGGACATGGAGATCGATCCCGGTTTCGGTGTTGACCCGGAGGACAGCAGTGCTGCGCTCCAGCCGGAACCGGATGCCGAGCTGAGCGGCATTGTGGACCAGATCTATGCTGCACACCCGGTTGACCTGATGATGGTGGAAACGACCGCCGTGGACCTGACCAACGCCGAGTGGTACCCCTACCAGACCGGCCTGAACGAAGAGCAGATCACCAAGGTAGATGCCGCTGTAACCAGCGAACCAGGTGTCGGCAGCCAGGCTTACTGCATGGTACTGGTGCGCCTGAAAGACAAAGCCAATGGTGATGAGATTGCCGAAGCCATGCTGGACGGCATTGACATGCACAAGTGGGTCTGCGTGGCGGCCGACAAGGCCAGCGTTGCCACTTTTGACGACAAGGTTCTGTTCGTTATGGCTGACAGCGAACTGGTGGATGTAGACGCCCTGATGACGGATGCCGCCAACGCCCTTGGTGTGACTTTTGGTTACAATATGAGCAAGGAATCCGCTGAAGATTACGGCGAACTTCCGGATGAACTGCTGGCTACCCCCGCGGTTGTTGGCTGATTTTTTACCGCTCTTTCAAAAATTTGCATAAAAAATGCGCCTGTGCTCAAAGCAAGCACAGGCGCATTTTATTGGCAATGCTGTAACTTATAATTACAGGAAGATGTACTTTAGGATGAACAGCACGGTCAGAACATACATCAGCGGGGTGATCTTCTTTTCCTTAGCCTTACCGGACAGCAGGTTAATCAGCGTCCAGGAAACAACGCCGATTGCAATGCCTTCGGAGATGCTGTAAGCCAGCGGCATGACCAGGATGGTCAGGAAAGCCGGGATGGCATCAGTCATATCGTCAAAGTTGATCTTGGCAACAGCGCCCATCATGTAGAAACCAACAACGATCAGGGCCGGAGCAGTTGCAAAGGAAGGGATGGTCAGGAACAGGGGGCTGAAAATGCTGGCCAGCAGGAACAGCACAGCAGTGGTAGCTGCGGTCAGACCGGTGCGGCCGCCCTCGGTAACGCCGGAAGCACTTTCAACATAGGTGGTGGTGGTGGAAGTACCCAGCACAGCACCGGCGCTGGTTGCGATAGCGTCAGCCAGCAGGGCGCCCTTGATGCGGGGCAACTTGCCCTCTTCGTCCAGCATATCGGCCTTGGAAGCAACACCAATCAGGGTGCCCAGGGTATCGAACAGGTCGACAAAGAGGAAAGCGAACATAACAACGATGAAGTTGCCAATATTAAAGTTGGTGAAATCCAGGTTGAACACCTGGCCGAAGGTATTGCCCAGAGAGCTGAAGTCAAAGCTGACGAATGCGGTGGGGATGACAGAGTACATGCCAGCTTCTGCATCCGGCACATAGATGCCGGTCAGTTCGCAGATGATGCCCAGCACCCAGGTCAGGATAATGCCGTACAGGATAGCGCCCTTGACGTTCTTGATGAGCATAACGGCGATCAGCAGCACGCCGATCAGAGTCAGCAGAGCACCGATGCCAACGCTGTGGAAGGTTTCGCCCTTGAAGTGCTGGTAGGTCAGCAGGGTGGAATCGCTGTTGACGATGAGCTTGGCGTTCTGCAGGCCGACAAAGGCAACAAACAGGCCAATGCCCACGCTGACAGCGGATTTCAGCGTCAGGGGGATGGCGTTGAAGATGGCCTCGCGCACATTGGTCAGGGACAGCACGATGAAGACGATGCCTTCAACAAAGACGGCCAGCAGAGCCATCTGCCAGCTGTAGCCCATGGAGAGCACAACGGTGTAGGCAAAGTAGGCGTTCAGGCCCATGCCGGGTGCCAGTGCAAAGGGGTAGTTTGCCAGGAACGCCATGAGCATGGTGCCGACAAATGCTGCCAGAGAAGTGGCGATCAGAACTGCCTTTGCATCCATACCGGCTGCAGACAGAATGTTGGGGTTGACCGCAAGAATGTAAGCCATCGTCATAAAGGTCGTGATACCGGCCATGACTTCGGTTTTTACATCCGTGTGGTTCTCTTTCAGGTGGAAGAATTTTTCCATGATGTACCTCCGTTTTCAAAACGTTACTTCCGGGGCACACCAAAAGCGCCCGCACAGCGGGATTTTTTTTAGCAGGCATGCCCGCCGCGCCGCAGGTTTCCACAAACGACGTAACATTTTTATTCTTGCCGATTCCTTTGTATTTGTAAACGGTATTTGTGAAAATAATTGCAATTCTGCGTCAAAACATTTATCTGCTGTTCTTCCCCGCCCTGCCGCCGGGCAGCAAAAAGGGCCGCACCCCTGCGGGTACGGCCCTTAAATGAGCAGCAGAAATTATGCCTTGGCGGCTTTGATCTCCTTGATCAGTTCGGGAACGACCTTGTACAGGTCGCCAACGATGCCATAGGAAGCAATGCCGAAGATGGGGGCATTCTCATTCTTGTTGATGGCGATGATGGTCTCGGAATCCTGCATGCCGGCAACGTGCTGGATGGCACCGGAGATGCCCAGAGCAACATAGATGCGGGGATGCACGGTCTTGCCGGTCTGGCCGACCTGATGGTCAGCAGACAGCCAGCCTTCATCGGTAACGGCACGGGAAGCACCGACAACGCCGCCCAGGGCACCAGCCAGCTCTTCGGCCAGAGCAATGCCCTTTTCGGGGTCAGAGCTGATACCACGGCCAACGGAAACAACCACATCAGCACCGATCAGGTCAACCAGCTTCTTAGCGCTCTTCTTGATGTCCAGGATCTCAACATGGATATCGTCAGCAGTCAGAGCGGGGGTAACCTTCTCAACAACAACCTTGGCAGCACCAGCTTCGTCGAACGGCTGGGTCTGCATAACGCCGGGGCGCACGGTGGACATCTGCGGGCGGAAGCGCGGGCAGATGATGGTGGCCATCAGGTGGCCGCCGAATGCGGGACGGGTCATCTTCAGATTGGTGTTCTCTTCAAACTTGGTGTTGTCCACATCAATGGTGGAGGTGGTGCGCAGGAAGTCCTTATACTTGGCGACATCCACATCCAAGTGGGTGCAGTCAGCAGTCAGGCCGGTGTGCAGGCGGGCTGCACAGCGGGGGCCAAGGTCACGGCCCAGGTTGGTAGCGCCAATCAGCATAATTTCCGGCTTTTTCTCCATGATGAGGTCACACAGAACCTTGGCATAGCCATCGGTGGTGTAGTCCTTCAGCAGGGGGCTGTCGATATAGTAAACGCGGTCTGCGCCGTAGCCGCCGAGAGCCTTGAGGTAGTCCTCATTGACCTCGCTGCCCATCACAACGCCGCACAGCTCAACGCCAAGGTCGTTGGCCAGCTTGCGGCCTTCACTCAGCAGCTGATAGCTGATGGCCTGTACCTGGCCTTCGCGCTGTTCGCAGAATACCCACACGCCCTTGAAGGCGGCGGTGTCCATTGCATTGAATTCAGCCATTGTACTTCTCTCCTCTCTCAAATCAGGTGCTTGTCGTTCAGGATGCCAACCAGCTGGGCAGCACCCTCAACCATCATGCCGGCGCCCTTGACCGGGGGAGCAAAAGACTTGTAAACGTTCGTCGGGGAGCCCTTCAGGCCGATGGTGTCGGTCTCAATGAGGGGATCATCCTTCAGAGCATTGTAGTCGAACACTTCAACGGGCTTGTCATAGCACTCAAAAATGCCGGAAACGCTCATGTAACGCGGGGTGTTCAGCTCCTTGATGCAGGTCAGCAGGCAGGGGGTGTTCACCTTCAGCTCCATGTAGCCATCTTCAAGCTGGCGCTTGACGATCAGGGAGTTGCCGTCCTTCTTGATATCGGTAACATAGGTGACCTGGGGCAGGTGCAGCTTTTCAGCAATCTGCGGGCCAACCTGTGCAGTGTCACCATCGATAGCCTGACGGCCGCAGAAAACGATATCCTCCGGGCCAACGCCGATCTTGTTAACGGCAGCTGCCAGGATCTGGGAAGTTGCAAAGGTATCGGAGCCGCCGAACTCACGGGCAGATACCAGCACGCCGCGGTCAGCACCGCGGGCGATCAGCTCACGAAGCATGCCTTCTGCCGGCGGCGGGCCCATGGTAACAACAACAACTTCGCAGCCGGTCTCATCTTTCAGCTGCAGGGCAGCCTCAACGGCGTTCAGGTCGTCGGGGTTGGTGATGGTTGCCATCGCAGCACGGTCCATGGTGCCGTCAGCCTTGACAGCAACCTTGCCCTGTGTATCGGGAACCTGTTTGACACAAACAATAGCTTTCATTGTACGTCTTGCCTCCTTACTTCAGCAGCGCGCCGGAGATGACCATCATCTGCACTTCGCTGGTGCCTTCGTAGATCTCGGTGATCTTGGCATCGCGCATCATGCGCTCGATGGGGTAGTCACGGGTATAGCCGTAACCGCCGAACAGCTGCAGGCAGCGGCGGGTAACATCGCTGGCGGTGCGGGCTGCAATCAGCTTAGCCTCGGCAGCCTCAACGCTGTAACGGACCTTAGCGCCGTTCATGGCCTGCTGCTTTTTCAGGCCAGCCTTGTAAACCAGGTACTTGGCAGCGTCAACGCGGGCTTTCATCTCAGCCAGCTCGAACTGGGTGTTCTGGAACTGAGCGATGGAACGGCCAAACTGCTTGCGCTCCTTAACATAGGCAACAGTCTCGTCGATTGCGCCCTCTGCGATGCCCAGAGCCTGTGCGGCAATGCCGATACGACCGCCATCCAGGGTAGCCATAGCCAGCTGGAAGCCCTTGCCCTTAACGCCGAGCAGACGATCCTTGGGGATGATGCAGTCTTCCATGATCAGCTCGCAGGTGGAAGAACCACGAATGCCCATCTTATCTTCGGGCTTGCCGACCTTGAAGCCGGGGTCGGTGCGCTCCACGATGAACGCGGAGATTTCCTTCTGCTTGCGGCCGCGCTTGTCGGTCACAAAACCGGTAACAGCAATGATAATGAAGACATCAGCATAGCCAGCGTTGGTGATGAAGATCTTGGAGCCGTTCAGCTTCCAATGGTCGCCCTCATCCACAGCAAAGGTCTGCTGGCCCTGTGCATCGGTGCCGGCGCCGGGCTCAGTCAGGCCGAAAGCACCCAGCCATTCGCCGCTGCACAGCTTGGGCAGGTACTTTGCCTTCTGGTCTGCAGTGCCGTTCTCATAGATAGGAGCAGCACACAGGGAGGTATGGGCGGACAGGATAACACCTGTGGTGCCGCAAACCTTGCTCATTTCCTCAACAGCCATCACGTAGGAGAGCACATCGCCGCCTGCGCCGCCGACCTCTTTGGGGAAGTAAATGCCCATCATGCCCAGCTTTGCCATCTTTTCAACGGTCTCTTTGGGGAAATATTCCTCCGCGTCAACCTTTTTGGCAAGGGGTTTGACTTCGTTCTCAGCAAATTCTTTGTACATTTTCTGTACCATAGCCTGCTGCTTGGACAGAGTAAAATCCATAACGGTATCCTCCTTATCTAACAGTGCGCCCGCCGCCCCGCAGCCAAAGCCGCAAGGGCAGGTTTGCAGGCGACTGAACAAATCAATCCTGACGGAGATTTTGCACTCCGTCAGGAGAGATTGTTTCAAATTTTACAGGGCATCAACAGCGGTCTTGGTGCGGTCTGCGTTGTAAACGTAGAAGCCCTTGCCGGTCTTGCAGCCCAGGTTGCCGCCGCGAACCATCTTACGGATGAGCGGGCAGGCGCGGTACTTGCTGTCACCGGTCTCCTTGTACAGAACGTCCATGATGGCCAGGCAGATATCCAGGCCAATGAAGTCACCCAACTCCAGGGGGCCCATCGGATGGTTGGCACCCAACTTCATAGCGGTGTCGATGCCGGCAATGTCAGAAACGCCTTCCATCTTGATGAAAGCAGCTTCGTTGATCATGGGGATCAGGATGCGGTTGACAACAAAGCCAGCAGCCTCGTTGACCTGAACGGGGGTCTTGCCGATCTCAACGCTGATCTTTTTGATGGTCTCAACAGTCTCGGCGGGGGTGTTCACGCCTGCAATGACCTCGATGAGCTTCATACGGTCAGCGGGGTTGAAGAAGTGCATACCAACCAGGGGACGGGTCAGGCCCTTGCCGATCTCAGTGATGGACAGAGAAGAGGTGTTGGAAGCAAAGACGCACTCCGGCTTGCAGATCTTGTCCAGCTCGCCAAAGGTGGTCTGCTTGACCTTCATATCCTCAAAAGCAGCCTCAACGATCAGGTCGCAGTCAGCGCACAGATCTTCTTTCAGGCCAGCGGTGATGGCAGCCATACGGCGGTCAACTTCAGCCTGATCCAGCTTGCCCTTGGCAACCAGCTTTGCATAGCCAGCTGCGATCTTATCCTTGCCTTTATCGGCCCATTCCTGCTTGATATCACACAGGGCAACAGTGAAGCCCTCAGTCTGTGCAAATGCCTTAGCAATACCCTGGCCCATAGTGCCAGCGCCAATAACGCCAACTTTCATAGTTGTGCCTCCTGTTAAAAATAATAATGAATAGAGAAAAAGGAAGAATGAAGGTGTGCCGCAAGCGGCACGATTTTAATAATGAACTTTGGTGCAACCACAGCGCCCGGCCTTTTTGAACAGCGCGCAGCGCTGTGATCCACCACCATTATTCATTATTCTTTATTCATTTTTTCTTTCAAAATCAGTTGTTGGTAAACACTGCCTTGGGTTTCGGCTTTTCACGGCTCAGGAAGCACTGCATGCCTTCCACCTGGTCGTGGGTTTCGAAGCAATCGCCAAACAGTTTTTCTTCAACCGCAACAGCCTCGTTGATGGGCTTGGAGATGCCCTCGTTGATGGCCTTCTTGCAGTGGCGGACTGCGATGGGAGCATTCTTGGCAATCTTATTTGCCAGCTTCATCACGTTCTCCATCAATTCAGCCTGCGGGTAAACAGCGTTGACCAGGCCGATACGCAGGGCTTCGTCTGCCTTGATGTTCAGGGCAGAGTAAACCAGCTGCTTTGCCATGCCCATGCCAACCAGGCGGGCCAGACGCTGGGTGCCGCCGAAGCCAGGGGTGATGCCCAGGCCAACTTCGGGCTGGCCGAAGACGGCGTTATCGGAGCAGATGCGGATATCGCAGCTCATGGCCAGCTCATTGCCGCCGCCAAGGGCAAAGCCGTTGACAGCTGCGATAACGGGCAGCGGGAAGCTTTCGATTTCCAGGAACACATCATTGCCCAGCTTACCGAAGGCCTCGCCTTCTGCCTTGGTCATGGTGGACATGGAGCCGATATCAGCACCGGCAACAAAGCTCTTGTCGCCTGCACCGGTCAGAACAACGCAGCGCACGGTGTTCTGGTCGATGGCTTCAAAAGCGGCCTTCAGGTCAGCCAGAACTTCGGGGTTCAGTGCATTCAGGGCTTTGGGACGGTCAATGGTGACGATCGCAACAGCGCCCTGAATTTCAGTCGTAACAAAGGACATTGTCAATTCCTCCGTAAATTACATTTCCACGATGGTGGCGCAGCCCATGCCGCCGCCGATGCACAGGGTAGCCAGGCCCTTGTGTGCGCCGCGATGCTTCATGGCGTACAGCAGGGTGACAAGGATACGAGCGCCGGAAGCGCCAACGGGATGGCCCAGAGCAATGGCGCCGCCGTTGACGTTCAGCTTTGCCTGGTCAAAGTGCAGAGCCTGGCCGACTGCAACAGACTGTGCAGCGAATGCTTCGTTGGCTTCGATGAGGTCCATATCATCAACAGTCAGACCGGTCTTTGCCATAACCTTCTTGGTTGCGGCGATGGGGCCCAGACCCATGACTTCCGGCTCAACACCAGCCAGTGCACCGGCAACCCAGGTAGCCAGAGGCTCAACACCCAGCTCCTTGGCCTTTTCTTCGCTCATGATAACCAGAGCAGCTGCGCCATCATTGATGGCGGAGGAGTTTGCAGCGGTAACGATACCATCCTTCTTGAAGCAGGGCTTCAGCTTGCCCAGAACTTCCATGGAGCTCATGCGGGGGCCTTCATCGGTATCAAACACGGTGTCACCCTTCTTGCCCTTGATGACAACGGGAACGATCTCATCCTTGAAAGCGCCGTCAGCGATAGCCTTGGCTGCCTTCTCCTGAGAATGGTAAGAGAACTCATCCAGCATCTCACGGGTGATGGGGCTGTAGCCGTACTTCTTCTGGTAGGTTTCGTTGGTGCAGACATTCTCGGCGGTCATGCCCATGTGCATGTTGCAGCCGGTTGCATCCCACAGAGCATCGTTGACCATGGTGTCCACCAGCTCGCTCTTGCCCATGGGGTAGCCCATGCGGTAGCCGTAACGGCCCTTCATCATAGCGAACGGAGCCATATCCATGTTTTCCATACCACCTGCAACAACGATGTCAGCATCGCCTGCTTCGATCATCTGGGCAGCCATGTTCACACAGTTCAGGCCAGAGCCGCAGACAACGTTGACGGTGACAGCGGGGGTCTCGATGGGCAGGCCGGCTTTCAGAGAAGCCTGGCGTGCAACGTTCTGGCCCAGACCAGCCTGGATAACACAGCCCATGTAAACGTGGTCAACCTGCTCCGGCTTGACATTGGCGCGGTTCAGGGCTTCCTTGATGACGATGGAGCCCAGCTCTGCAGCAGGAACATTGGCCAGGGTGCCGCCGAACTTGCCGATAGCAGTACGGCATGCGGATGCGATAACGATTTTCTTCATAAGAAACAGCCTCCTAAAAATATGAATCTTATTTAGACGGTTGGGAATCCTTTGTATCTTTACAGGCCTTAGCGACCCGACAAAGCACGTTTTTTGGGGGTCAAACTTTACCCTCACGGATTTTTTTCTTCAGGGCAGCTTCCACATTGGGGGTAACGAACTTGGAAACATCGTGGTTGTAATGGGCAGCCTCCCGCACAATGGTGGAGGAAAGGTAGCTCCATTTCAGGGACGTTGACAGAAACACGGTTTCGATCCCCGGGTAGAGCGCGTGATTGGTGTGCGCCAGCTGGATCTCGTTTTCAAAATCCGTTACGGCGCGCAACCCCCGCACCATTACGGTGGCGTGCTGCTGTTGGGCAAAGTTGACTGTCAGGCCGTCAAAGCTCATCACCTTGACATTGGGGATATCCTTGCAGCATTCCCGCAGCATCTCTTCCCTTTCCTTCACGGTAAACAACGGGGTTTTGGCGCTGTTGTTTAGCACGGCAACGATCAGGGTATCAAACATGCGGGAACTGCGTTTGATAATATCCAGGTGGCCGCGTGTAACGGGGTCAAAGCTGCCGGGATACATTGCAATGGGCATAATCTTTAGTTCCTCTGCAGTGCCAAAGCTGTTAAAAATCTAACAGTCCTGGGCGGAAATAAAAGCACCATGCGCGCCGCGCGTTTAATGGGCGGGCCTTAAACCCCGCCGCAGACCGTACCGCCTGCCTGGTGCCGCAAGTGAACTCCGGCTCCTATTTCAGGGATCCGCTTGGCTCACACTTATAGTTTTACACTTTTGTTAAGCTTTTGTCAATGGCTTATCTGTTAAAAATCCGACAAAAGTTTCTGGACTGTTTCAGTGGAATGTACAAAATCCACCCGATTTGCACGTTTTGGGGGCAAAAAATGAACTTTATTGGTTGACAAGCGTCAATATAATGTTAAAATAATATCAATGGTTGTGGTGCTGTGCCGCCATTCTTCCGGCGGGGCTCCCCCGTTGCGGGCAGCGCGCCACGCCACCGGGCGGCTGATTTTCAGGCATCCGCACTGTGCGTACCGCCAGAGCAGCGTACCGCCCAATAAACATTATATAAATAGGTAAGCAAATCCGTAAAGATTGCATAAGCAGTTTTTGCGGAATGAACAAAGGAGCTGTTTGTAGAAATGGATTTTAACACTGTTTATGCACAGAAACTGACAACGGCCGACCGCGTTGCCGCTTTGGTCAAGGATGACGATTGGGTCGATTACGGCTGGGCCATCGGCACCCCTGTCAGCTTTGACGCTGCTTTGGCCAAGCGCCTGCCGGAGCTGCACGGGATTAAATTCCGCGGCGGCATCCTGTGCCATGTGCCGGAAATCTTCAAGATTGAAAATCAGGCAGAGCACTTCTGCTGGAACAGCTGGCATATGGGCGGCATTGAGCGCAAGGCCGTTGCCGCCGGTTACGCTTACTATTCTCCCCTGCGCTACTCTGAGCTGCCGCGCTACTACCGCGAAAGCCCCGACCCGCTGAACATTGCGGTGTTTGTGGTTGCCCCCATGGATAGCCACGGCTACTTCAACCTCGGCCCCTGCGCCAGCCATCTGGCCGATGCTGCCCGCAAGGCCGACAAGGTGTTTGTGGAAGTGAACAAGAACATGCCGGTCTGCCTGGGCGGCTACGACAACTGCCTGCACATTTCCCAGGTTGACGGCATTATCGAGGGTGACAACCCGCCGATCGACCAGCTGGGCGGCGGCGGTGCCCCCACCGAAGTTGACCAGGCTGTTGCCCGCCTGGTGGTGGACCGCATCCCCAACGGCGCCTGCCTGCAGCTTGGCATCGGCGGCATGCCCAACGCCATCGGCGCCATGATTGCCGAGAGCGACCTGAAAGATTTGGGCGTACATACCGAGATGTATGTGGACTCTTTTGTAGATATGGCAAAGGCTGGCCGCATTACCGGCCGCTGCAAGAACATTGACAACGGCCGCCAGGTCTATGCATTCGGTGCCGGCACCCAAAAGATGTACGACTACCTGGATAACAATCCGGAGTGTATGTCTGTACCCGTTGATTACACCAACGATGTGCGGGTGATCAGCAGCCTGGATAACTTTATCTCCATCAACAACGCCATTGACGTTGACCTGTATGGCCAGGTGAACGCCGAAAGCAGCGGCACCCGTGCCATTTCCGGTGCGGGCGGCCAGCTGGACTTTGTGCTGGGTGCCTATCTTTCCAAGGGTGGCAAGAGCTTCATCTGCCTGTCCTCCACCTTCTTTAACAAAAAGACCGGCCAAAACGAAAGCCGCATCCGTCCCACGCTGCACCCCGGCAGTGTTGTGACCGATACCCGCGCCAACACCGATTATCTGGTGACCGAGTACGGCGTTGCCCGCCTGAAGGGCCTGACCGCCTGGGAGCGTGCCGAAGCCCTGATCAACATTGCCCACCCAGATTTCCGTGAGCAGCTGATTGCCGACGCCGAAAAGATGGGCCTGTGGCGCAAGAGCAGCAAACGCTGATCCGTTGTTTTTTATTCTGCTTGTATCCGCCAAAAATTGGCTTGACAAACTGTGTGCCGGTGTGATACAGTAACAATAACGCAGGGCCGCTGACTGACGGAATCTGGTGGGTATGACCACCGGGGAAGCGGGCTATTCCCTGCATTAAGCCGACCGTCTGGGCTGCATACACTGATGTATGGTGTACGCAGCCCTTTATTTTTTGTAAACGGAGGAATGCCACATGCTGAGCGACATTGTAATTGCACAGGCAGCCAAAATGCTGCCCATTGCCAAAGTAGCTGAAAAACTGGGCCTTACGGACGAGGACCTGATTCCTTATGGCCGTTACAAAGCCAAGATCAACCACAAGCTGATCCACAGTGACCGCCCAGACGGCAAGCTGATCCTGATGACCGCCATCAGCCCCACCCCTGCTGGCGAGGGCAAAACCACCACCAGTGTTGGCCTGGCGGACGCCCTGAACGCCATGGGTAAAAAGACGATGCTCTGCCTGCGTGAGCCCTCCCTTGGGCCCGTGTTCGGTGTAAAGGGCGGCGCTGCGGGCGGCGGTTACGCCCAGGTTGTGCCCATGGAAGATATCAACCTGCACTTTACCGGCGATATTCACGCCATTGGCACCGCAAACAACCTGTTGGCTGCCATGATCGACAACTCCATCCAGCAGGGCAACCCGCTGAACATTGACCCCCGCCGCATCGCCTGGAAGCGCTGCATGGACATGAACGACCGCCAGCTGCGCTTTATTGTGGACGGCCTGGGCGGCAAGGTGAACGGCACCCCGCGTGAGGACGGCTTTGACATCACCGTTGCCAGCGAGGTCATGGCGATCTTCTGCCTGGCCACCGACCTGGCCGACCTGAAAGACCGCCTGAGCCGCATTGTGTGTGCTTATACTTACGATGGCCAGCCGGTCACTGCGGGGCAGATCGGCGCAGCAGGCGCAATGGCGGCTTTGCTGAAAGATGCCATTGACCCCAACCTGGTCCAGACGCTGGAAAACAACCCCGCCATCATCCACGGCGGTCCCTTTGCCAACATTGCCCACGGCTGCAACAGCGTGACTGCCACCAAACTGAGCCTGAAGCTGGCCGATTACGTTGTGACTGAAGCAGGCTTTGGTGCCGACCTGGGCGCTGAAAAGTTCCTGGATATCAAGTGCCGCATGGCGGACCTGCACCCCTCTGCGGTGGTTTTGGTTGCCACCGTCCGTGCGCTGAAATCCCACGGCGGCGTTGCCAGGCCGGATTTGAACAAGCCTAACGTGGATGCCGTCCGCAAGGGCGCGGCCAACCTGGAGCGCCACATTGACAACATCAAGAACGGCTTTGGCCTGCCCGTCTGCGTTGCCATCAACGCTTTCCCCACCGACACGCCGGAAGAGATGGCCGTAATCGAGGAAGTATGCGCCAAGGCGGGCGTCAAGTGCGCCCTGTCCGAAGTGTTCGCCAAGGGCGGCGAGGGCGGCAAAGCTCTGGCCGAGACCGTTCTTTCCATCATGCCGGAAGCCCCCCAGCCCATCCAGTACACCTACGATCTGGGCGCTTCTCTGCCGGAGAAGATCGAAGCAGTTGCCAAAAAAATCTACCGTGCTGACGGCGTGACCTACACTCCCGCCGCCAAGAAGATGCTGGACGACCTGGCCGCCATGGGCTACGGCGAGCTGCCTGTCTGCATTGCCAAAACGCAGTATTCTTTCAGCGATAACGCCAAGCTGACCGGCGCCCCCACCGGCTTTAAAATGAATGTACGCGAAGTGCGCCTTTCCGCCGGTGCTGGGTTTGTGGTCGTCATCTGCGGCAGCATTATGACGATGCCCGGCCTTCCCAAGCACCCCGCCGCCATGGATATTGATGTGGACGCAGAAGGCCGCATTACCGGGTTGTTCTGATGGCGTTTTATCCCTGAAACAGCTTAAATTTACATAATATGCCAAAAAGCTCCGCAGCAAAGGCAAATGCCCAGCTGCGGAGCTTTTGTTAAGAAGATGAGCGCAATGGATGCCACGCTGATAAAGTTTTCCACTGCCGATTCATGCCCAACGATCATATGGCGGGCAATGGCATACAGCAGCACTTCCAGCGCACTGCCGGGGCTGTGCTTGGCAAGCATCTTGATGAACTCGATGCCGATGACGATATCCAGCGCGCGCTGCAAAAACAGGCTGATTTCCACTTCATTGGTATCCACCAGCAGGCCGGGCAGCATTTTGATCAGCGGCACCACCGCCAGCATCAACGCCACCACAACCAGCAGCGAAATGCCCACTTCCAGCAGGCCGGCCAACTCGGCCAGCTGGTCACGAAAGATGCGTTTTACGCGTTCTTCCCCGTTATGCAGCACCGTGCGGGAAAAATGGGGGTGTTTGTTGTTTGTATTCATGTTTCTACTCCCTTGGGGTGTATCTTAAAAGCTGAAAATACAGCCCGTTTCTCTGTTTTCCGATACACCTGTTTTGCTTGTTGCTTGTATTATAGCAGATAATCGCTGCCGCGTACTGCATAAAATTTTATGGCAATGCCGCATAATTCTAAGTGCCGATACGGCGAGCGAGGTGCGGCAGCTGCTAAGCCAAAAGCGCAGATAATACTGGATGTCTTATCGAGCATTTTGGCAACGACAGCAACGTGCGGCAGGCGCTTTTTTGTCTGCTGTTTATTTTTATAATCCGGGCGTATTATCTGCCTCTAAAATGGCGTCGTTTTCTTCTTTATACTTGGCTGCGGTATCGCTGTCCAGCACATACACATTCACGGCAATCACTGCATTATCAACGCTTTCGGAGTAAGTCTCGTAATACAGGTCAATAAATGCGCTCCCCGTCATCATGGCTGTGCCGGTATCTGCCGCATAAGCATAACCGTACACAAACCGGCCGTCTGCGGAGGTAATATACATCAGGCTGCCATAGGGAATCACATTGGGGTTGACCGCCACCGTGCCATAGGTCAGCCGCCGCCCCGAAGATCCTTTTGCCGTCGGCGATGCCGAATACCCGGTGGAACGCTGTGCGGTATAAGTCGCCACAATGCCCTCGCATGGTTTGCCGTCCACGATCTCGGGGCCCACGAAGGAGCTGACAGGTGCCTGCTCGTCATAGTGTTTTATAATGGTGGGCACCATTTCTATCACAGTTTCGCGGTTCGTTTCTGTTGTGTCAGTCAGTTCGCCATCCACATAGGTTTCCCGGTAGCTCACGCTGCACAGGCCATCGCTGCCCTGCCGGATCAGCTGTTCTTTGCTCTGTTTGCGGTAGAACAGGCTGGTTTCCACATACTGGGTCTCAGTGGGAATCACTTCGTCCTGAGTGTATTCTTCATAGCGCACCCGCTGGATGGTCACCATGGTGTTTTCCTGGGCCGGGGTATCCAGCGCAGGCTCAATCCAGTCATCTGGGCCAAGGGTAATGCCGGCTTCCGCCAGAACATCTCCCACGGTGCCGCCGGTCACCACAACCTCCTGCACACCGCCGTCCACCGTGACGGGCACGGTGTAAGCGCGCAGGATGTGGATCTGGTCAAGGCCTGCATCCTCGGTAATTTCCAGCTCGTCCTCGGTATCGGGTGCCGCAATGCCGGCTTGCTGCATCAGCGTTTTGATATCATGCGCCGAGGTGATAGCCATGCCCTGTGCACCGTGGGTATCGGTAATTTTAACCACATGCAGCTGGCTGCCGGTGAAGGCCACACAGCCCGCCAGCGCCCCCAGGCTTACCAGCAGAGTTGCCCACCGCGGCAACGCAAGCGCGGCACGGCGCCGGATATGCTCTTTTGTTTTTGTTGATAACATAGGTTCCCCTTCCACATCAAGTCCAACCGCCTGAACGGGCAGGCACTATGTTCCTGACTGTAACAGAAAACACGTCATAAAAAATGTCGGCCCAAAATGAGCCGACATAATAAGAATCGGATTGAATAAATCAGCGCTTGCTGAACTGCGGTGCGCGACGAGCGGCTTTGAGACCGTACTTCTTACGTTCCTTCATACGAGGATCGCGGGTCAGGAAGCCAGCCTTCTTCAGGGTGCTGCGCAGCTCGGGGTCGAACTGCAGCAGAGCGCGGGACAGGCCGTGGCGGATAGCGCCAGCCTGGCCGGAAGTACCGCCGCCGACAACGTTAATCACGATGTCGAACTTGCCATCGGTGTTGGTCAGAGCCAGCGGGCTGCGGACCATCAGCTTCAGGGTTTCCAGGCCGAAGTAATCGTCGATATCACGATTGTTGATGGTAATCTTGCCGGTGCCATTGTAGACGCGGACGCGGGCAACGGAATGCTTACGACGGCCAGTGCCGTAGAAATACTGTTTAGTTTCGTACATCTTCTATTGCCTCCTTATCAAAATTCCACAACTTCGGGCTTCTGGGCAGCATGTGCATGCTCAGCAGTCTTGTAGCAGTGCAGGCGGGTCATAGCCTTAGCGCCCAGGGTGTTGGAAGGAACCATGCCCTTAACAGCGTAGGTCATAGCCTTATCGCTGGCTTCAGCCATCAAGGTCTTATACTGGGTTTCCTTCAGGCCGCCGATCCAGCCAGAATGGGTGCGATGATACTTCTTTTCCAGCTTCTTGCCAGTCAGAACAGCTTCGTCGCAGTTAATCACGATGACATGGTCACCGCAGTCAACATTGGGGGTAAAGGTAGTCTTGTTCTTACCACGCAGCAGGACAGCGGCCTGGGCAGCAACGCGGCCGAGCGGTTTGCCGGCAGCATCAATAACATACCACTTGCGGTCGACCATCTCAGCGGGCTTAGCGAGAGTAGTGCTCATGATTTGAATCCTCCATACTTTATAGTGACGCATCCGAATCATTTCGGTTTATTCAAAGCGCAATGCACAGCACGGCACTGCGCTGATTTCGCGCAAGTATGATTTTAGCAAATACACGCTGTTTCGTCAAGGGATTTTGCAAATAAAATCATTTTATTCTCGTGTAGCTCTCGTTTTCTTGTGTTTTCTCTTGTTTTCTAACGTTTTCGCAAACGGCATTTTACTGTTTTACCTTTTGCACCTGTTTTTGTGTACCCTGCAGCAAAGTGTTCTGCCCGCTTTGTGCAGTCTGCTGGTTTCCGGTTTTCTCCCCTGCCCTGCTTTGCAACCAAACTGCGGCGCGGGCGCGGCTTTGTTTTTGCAGCCCCTGTGCGGTGCTTTGATAAAATTCTTCCGATTTGGCTGCGGCTGTTGGCATTGGGCAGCAGGATGTGCTATAATAGCGATGTTTATAGTATCGTCTTAGAGTGTATAAAGGTAAGGTGGAACGGGCATGCAGCGCTTGGAGGGTCTGCTGCGCAAGGCAGTGCAGGATTACGAGATGATCGCACCGGGCGACCGGGTATGCGTTGGTGTTTCCGGCGGGAAGGACAGCGTTGCGCTGACCGTGGCGCTGGGACACCTGCGGCGGTATCTCGGCGTTCCGTTTGAGGTCATGGCGGTCACGCTGGACCCGCGCTTTGGCGGGGTGGAAGCCGACTATCAGCCACTTGCGGACCTGTTTGCGCAGGAAGGCATTCCTTACGAAATACGGCGCACGGATATCGGCCCCGTGGTATTTGATTACCGCAAAGAGCCGAACCCCTGCGCGCTGTGTGCCAAAATGCGGCGCGGGGCACTGCACGCTGCCGCGCAGGAACTTGGCTGCAACAAAGTGGCGCTGGGGCACCACCTGGATGATGCCGTGGAGACTTTTTACATGAACCTTTGGCGGGAAGGCCGTATTGGGTGTTTTTCGCCCGTGACCTATCTGGACCAGCGCAACATTACGCTGATCCGGCCAATGATCTTTGCCACCGAAAGCGAGGTAAAAAGCGCGGTATACCACGCCGGGCTGCCCATCATCAAAAGCCGCTGCCCGGCTGATGGCGCCACAGTGCGCGAACAGACCAAATTGTTTGTGCAGCAGATGAGCCGGGACGACCCGGCTTTCCGTCAGAAAACACTGCACGCTTTGCAGCAAAGCGGCATTGACGGCTGGCGGCCGCTGCATACCGGGCACACGCGGGGCTAGATTCCCCGTTGTGTTTTGTATCGAAATGGGGTGGATTGCAATGACGAACGAACTGTACGAAAAGCATTGTTGGGCATTGGTTGATCTGGATGCTATGCAGAGCAACCTGGCACTGATCCAAAAGACGGTGGGCGCGCCGGTGTGCTGCGTTGTCAAGGCGGACGCTTACGGCCACGGTGCCGCTGTGGCCGGGCCCTGGCTGGAAGAAAACGGTGCAGCCGCTTTTGCGGTCAGCTGCCTGGCCGAAGCGCGGCACCTGCGCCGCCACGGGATCAGTAAACCCATCTTGATCCTGGGCTACACTGACCCGCTGCAGGTGGATCAGCTGGCGTTCAACTGCATTACCCAGACCGTCTATTCCGAAGAGTATGCCAAGGCGCTTTCCGCTGCCGCCCAAAACGCCGGCGTGGAGGTATACTGCCACTTTAAGGTTGATACCGGTATGGGACGCATTGGGTTCAGCGTGCGTTCTGACTTTGAGGCGGCAATCGCTGCCATGGAGCGCTGCGCCGCCCTGCCCAAGCTGCACTTCAGCGGTATTTTCCAGCATTTTGCCGTGGCAGACAGCACCACGCCGGAAAACGAAACCTACACCCAAGCCCAGCACGCCCTGTTTGAGCGCACCGTGCAGCGGCTGCAGGCGGACGGCGTTGCCCTGCACACCATTCACTGCTCCAACTCTGCCGCACAAATGCGCCACCCGGAATGGCACCACAGCCTGACCCGCGCAGGCATTATCCTGTATGGGCTGGACCCCAGCCCGGAAGTGCATTTTGACAGCCTGCGCCCCACCATGACGCTGAAAAGTGTTGTGGAATTTGTAAAGGACCTTTTACCCGGTGAGAGCGTGAGCTATGGCCGCACCTACACAGCCAACACACCCCGCAAGGTAGCCACCGTATGCGTTGGCTATGCGGACGGCTACCCCCGCGCGCTTTCCGGCAGCAATGGCAACCCCAATGCGGGGGTTATGAGCATCCACGGAAAGCCCGCCCCGATAATCGGCCGGGTGTGCATGGATCAGACCCTGGTGGATGTGACCGACATCCCCGATGTTAAAATGAATGATGAAGTAACGGTATTCGGCCCTGAAAACGCTGCGATCGGCGCAGATACCGCCGACAGCATTGCAGCTAAGACCGGCACCATCAACTATGAAATTATCTGCGGCATCAGCCGCCGGGTTCCCCGTGTTTACCTGCGGGACGGCGCGCCGGTGCGTATCTGGAACGATTTGGAGGAAACCTGATGGCACGCGACAATATTCGCAACTTTTGTATCATTGCCCACATTGACCACGGCAAGTCCACACTGTCGGACCGTATTCTGGAGCTGACCGACAGCGTGGACAAGCGCACCATGGAGGACCAGATTCTGGACGACATGGAGCTGGAACGCGAGCGCGGCATTACCATCAAAGCCCGCGCCGTTACCATGCACTACCACGCCGATGACGGCAAGGAATACGAGTTCAACCTGATCGACACGCCGGGCCACGTTGACTTTCAGTACGAAGTCAGCCGCAGCCTGGCTGCCTGTGAGGGTGCCATCCTGGTGGTGGATGCCAGCCAGGGCGTGGAAGCCCAGACGCTGGCCAACTGCTACCTGGCCATTGACCACAACCTGGAAGTTGTGCCCATCCTGAATAAGATTGACCTGCCCAGCGCTGACCCGGATGCCGCCGCCAAAGAGGTGGAGGATGTCATCGGTCTGCCCTGCATGGATGCCCCGCGCGTGAGCGCCAAGATGGGCATCAATATCCGCGAAGTGCTGGAACGCGTGGTGCAGGATGTTCCCGCCCCGCAGGGCGACCCCGATGCCCCGCTGAAAGCCCTGATCTTTGACTCCATTTACGACAGCTACAAGGGCGTTATCGTCTATGTGCGCGTGTTTGAAGGCACCGTGCGCCCCGGCGATACCATCAAGCTGATGAACACCGGCGCAACCTTCCAGCTGGTGGAAGTGGGCCACATGGGTGCTACTGCCCTGGCCCCCTGCGATAAGCTGGAGGCCGGTGAAGTCGGCTACCTGACGGCCTCCATCAAGACCGTGCGCGATACCCGCGTGGGCGATACCATCACCCTGGCCGAAGCCCCCACGGCGGAAGCTCTGCCTGGTTTCCGCCAGGTAACGCCGATGGTGTTCTGCGGCATTTACCCCGCCGATGGCGCCGACTACCCTGATTTGAAAGATGCGCTGGAAAAGCTGCAGCTGAACGATGCCGCCTTGAGCTTTGAGCCGGAAACCAGTGCAGCCCTGGGCTTCGGCTTCCGCTGCGGGTTCCTTGGGCTGCTGCACATGGAAATCATCACCGAGCGGTTGGAGCGCGAGTTTGACCTTGACCTGATCACCACCACCCCCGGTGTTCAGTACCGGCTGACCTTGACGGACGGCACGGTGGAAGTGATCGATAACCCCTCCGCCTATCCCGACCCGGCCCGCATTGCCAAGGCGGAAGAACCATTTGTGGATGCCCACATTTACACCCCCAACGATTATGTTGGCCCGCTGATGGACCTGTGCCAGCAAAAGCGCGGCACCCTGATTGCGATGGATTACCTGGATGAGACTCGCGTGGACCTGCATTACCAGATTCCGCTGGGCGAGATTGTTTATGACTTCTTTGACGCCATCAAGAGCCGCAGCCGCGGTTACGCCAGCTATGACTATGCGTGGGAGGGCTGGCACCAGTCCGAGCTGGTCAAGCTAGACTTCCTGCTGAACGGCGAGATCGTGGATGCGCTTTCGATGATCGTATTTGCGGATAACGCTTACGCCAAGGGGCGCCGCATCTGCGAAAAGCTGAAGGAGAACATCCCGCGCGCTTTGTTTGAAATTCCCATTCAGGCGGCCGTGGGCGGCAAGATCATTGCCCGCGAAACAGTCAAGGCCGTGCGCAAGGATGTTTTGGCCAAGTGCTATGGCGGCGATATTACCCGTAAAAAGAAGCTGCTGGAAAAGCAGAAAGCCGGTAAAAAGAAGATGCGCAAACTGGGCAGCGTGACCCTGCCCAGCGAAGCCTTTACCGCCGTGCTGAAGCTGGATTCCGATACCTGATTGACTACACACCATAGATAGCAGCACCCGCCGGGGCGGCGCAGCACAACAGCTGCCTGCCCCGGCGGGTTTGTTTTTGGCGCGGCGCATTTAGGCCAGTGGCCGAATATAAAACGACCACCCCCTGCCCTGCCGCACAAGGTTTTACCGTGCGGTCGGGGCAAGGGGTGGTTTTGTGTTATTTCCGTTCAGGCGTTCAGTTTACCGCCGGGCGGCAGCGAACACGGCAAAAGAGTTCAGCGGATCTCGATGCCCAGCTTGAACTTGAGGTTGCCGAGGATTTTCTTGACAAAGCGGTCCACATCGGCAGCTTCCAGAGCTTTGTTTTCCGGTGCAAAGTGCAAGGTGAACGCCATGCTCTTTTTGCCGGCGCCAATGGCTTCGCTGCGGTAGATATCAAACAGCTCCACATCGGCCAGCTGCTTGCAGGCGCGCTTCATTTCGGCAATGATGGTGCCGCAGGGGGTTTCCTCGTCAGCAACCAGAGCCAGGTCACGGGCCACGGTATCGAACTCCGGCAGCGGATGATAACGCAGACCGGCAGGCAGCTGTGCCACCAGCGTCTCGTAATCGATCTCGCCCAGGAAGATCTTCTGGTTGGCGCGGCTGTCACGCGGCAGATCCAGACCGGCCTGCACATCGTTGGCCAGCTTGCCAAAGCTGCCCACACGCACGCCGTTGCACAGGATGTAAGCGGCAATGCCGGGGTGCAGGTAAGGCACATCCTCGGCACGCTCCACCTCAAAGGTTACGCCGAAGGAAGCAGCCAGGTCTTCCAGTGCACCCTTAACGGCAAAGAAGTCCTCATGCTCACCAAAGGCCACAAAGCCCAGGTGCAGGCGCTCTTCCGGCAGTTCGGTCAGCGGAAGCTGTTTGGGCACATAAATGTTGGAAAGCTCAAACAGACGGCCGGCAGCGTTGCCCTTTTTCAGATTGGTAACCGCCACGTTCAACAGGCTGGGTGCCAGCAGGGAGCGCATGATGGTCAGGTTGGAGGAGATGGGGTTGACAATGCGGATGACATTGCGCTCCGGTGCATCAGGGGCAATGTGCAGGGCATCCAGGTCGGCATCCGCATAGAATGCCAGCGTCATAGCCTCATAGAAGCCTTGGGCACACATAGCGCTCTTGAGCTTATCGCGGCGGTGCTGGTCAGCCGTCAGGCCCCCGGTGGTGACCTGGGCAGCTTTCAGGAAGGTGGGGGTGATATGGTCATAGCCATATTCACGGATCACTTCCTCGGCCAGGTCCGGCTCGCCGATCTCGATATCCTCGCGGTAGCGCGGAGCAACCACCTGCATGGTGTCACCGTCGGCTTCCATCGTCACTTCAAAGCTGAGCTTTTTCAGGATGGCCAGAATTTCCTCGGTGGGCACGGTAATGCCCAGAATGGCGTTGATGGCGCTGATGCGGGCGGTAAAGTGCTTGCCTTTACGCGGAGCACCGGCAGAGCAGTCAAACTCGGTGGCGGTCACTTCGCCGCAGCCCAGCTCCTGGATCAGGTGCAGGGCGCGGGCCATGCCCAGCTCGGTGGTATATTCGCTGATGCCCTTCTCGTAATGGGCGGAAGCATCCGTGTTCTGGCCAAGGCCGCGGGCGGTCTTGCGGATGTTATCGCGGGCAAACTTGGCAGATTCAAACAACAGCTGGGTAGTTTCCGGCTTGATCTCGCTGTTCAGGCCGCCCATAACACCGGCCAGGGCAACCGGCTTTTCGCCATCGCAGATGACCAGGTTCTGGGGGGTCAGGGTAAACTCCTTGCTGTCCAGCGTGGTGATCTTCTCGCCGTCCTTGGCACGGCGCACAATGATCTGGCAGCTTTCCAGCGTGTCCATATCAAAGGCGTGCATCGGCTGGCCGATTTCCAGCATGACATAGTTGGTGATATCCACCACGTTGGAAATGCTGCGCAGGCCGCACAAGGCCAGCTGGCGGCGCATCCAGCGCGGAGATTCACCGGTGGTGATGTTGCGCACATAGTGGCCCAGGTAGCGCGGGCACAGGTCCGGTGCTTCCACCGTTATGCTCAGGCGCGGGTCCTTGTAATCGCTCACGGTGTAATCGGTGGCAGGCATTTTCAGGGGCTTGTTCAGCACAGCGGCAACTTCGCGTGCAATGCCCAGAACGCTCTGGCAGTCGGCACGGTTGGCGGTGATGGAGATATCAAAGATATAATCATCCAACCCAACAACCTGCTGAATGGGGGTTCCGGGCACGGTATCTTTGGGCAGGTCCAGCAGGCCGTATACCTCAGCGCCGGGGTACAGGTCCTCGTTCAGACCCAGTTCCTCGCCGGAGCAGAGCATGCCGTTGGATTCAATGCCCATCAAGGGCTTTGCCTTGATCTTGATGCCTCCGGGCAGCGTGGAGCCGTCCAGAGCAGCGGGGGTGTGCATACCGGCGTACACATTGGGCGCACCGGTGGAGATCTGAATATCATGGCCATAGTCGCCGCAGTCCACCTTACAGATATGCAGGTGGGTGCCCTCCTGGGGCACGCACTCGGTCACAACGCCAACAACAACCTTGCTGATCTCAGCGCCAAGGTCGATGAGTTCTTCTACTTCAAAGCCACAGTCGAATAGTTTGGTTTCCAGCTCCTGGGCGGAAACATCAATATCCACATACTGTTTAAGCCAGCTGAATGGTACTTTCATTGTTGTTTCCCTCCTTAACCCTTGAACTGTTCGAGGAAGCGCAGGTCGTTCTCGAACATCAGGCCGATGTTGTTGATGCCGTACTTAAGCATGGCGATACGCTCGATACCGATACCGAAAGCAAAGCCGGAGTATACCTCAGGGTCAATGCCGCAGTTTTCCAGCACGCTGCGGTGCACAACGCCAGCTCCCAGAACTTCGATCCAGCCGCTGTGCTTGCACAGGGGGCAGCCCTTGCCGTGGCATTCAAAGCAACTTACGTCAACCTCCACACTGGGCTCAGTGAACGGGAAATAGGACGGGCGCAGGCGGGTTTTGACCTCCGGGCCAAACAAAGCCTGCACAAAGCGGTCCAGCATGCCCTGCAGGTCGCACAGGGTAATGCCCTTATCCACAACCAGACCTTCCATCTGGTGGAACATCGGGGAGTGGGTTGCGTCAGAGTCAGAGCGGAACACGCGGCCGGGCACCAGAACCTTGATGGGGGGCTTTTCCTTATCCATCACACGGATCTGGCCGCCGCTGGTCTGGGTGCGCAGAACAATGTCATCCGCCACATAGAAGGTATCCTGCATATCGCGGGCCGGGTGGTTTTTGGGTACGTTCAGGCGGGTAAAGTTGTGGTCATCGTCCTCAATTTCGGGGCCTTCGTAAATTTCAAAGCCCATGCCGGCAAACACATCAATGATCTCATTCTTGATCTGGGTGATAGGATGCAGTGCGCCGGTGGCGTGGTGGGTGCCGGGCAGGGTGATATCCACGGCTTCGGCCTTGTTGCGGGCGGCAAGCTCGGCCTTTTCGATCTCGGCGGAAGCAGCCTGATACTGGCCCTCCACCCAGACCTTGAACTCGTTGATGGTTTTACCGGCGGCGGGGCGTTCCTCTTTGGGAACATCGCGCAGGGACTTGGTCAGTCCGGTCACGCTGCCGTTTTTGCTCAGATACTTCTGCCAAAAGGCGGAAAGTTCATCTTTGTTGTGCACTGCTGCAAGGTCGGCTTCCAGCTCGGCGCGCAGTGCGGCGATTTTTTCTTCCATAATGCACCTCTTTGATGATTTACGGGGCGAAGGCTGCTCGCTTTTGCTGCAAAACAAAATAAAAAAGCCCCGTCCCTGAACGGTAAAATCAGGGACGAAGCTGTAACATTCATTTACACTCCGCGGTACCACCCGTGTTCCGCCAAACCATGTCTGGCGGCACTCGATGCTTTGTAACGGGGCAGACCGTCCCGCGCTAATGGCTGCAATGCAGGGTTCACACAGGCCGCTCAGGAGCGAACTTCTGCCAGCAGGCTTTCGGGGCGGCTTACAGCCGATGGCCGCCCTCTCTGTGCTAAGTTTGCAGGCATACTTTCTCCGTCAATGCGTTTAACATAAAGCATTATAGGCCGTTTGGCCTTTTTTGTCAACCCTGGACGCACAGCAAAAAGGGCACTGCCCCTTGCGGAACAGCGCCCTTTTTTCAAATTATCAAAACCGATCAGTTGTTGCGGCGGGAACGGCCCACGATGCGGACGATATACAGGAAGATGTTGATATAATCCAGGTACAGGCTGAGTGCGCCGATGATGGAGGATTTGTGCAGCATGGAAGCATCGCCGCCATAGTAGGCGTAATAGTACTTCAGCTTCTGGGTGTCATAAGCCGTGAACAGCATAAACACCAGGACCGAAACCGCGCAAAGCACGATATCCATCATACCAAAGCCCGCGCCGGTCAGCATGCCGATCAGGCCGCCCACCAGGCTGGTCAAAATGATGGCAATCAAAGCACCCATCAGGTTGATACCCCAGCCGCTCAAATCGCGCTGGGTTCGGGCACCGTAAACAGCCATAACGCCAAAGTACACGGTACCAACCAGGAACGCCAGAATCAGCGTGGAAAGATCATAGATGATAAAGTAGGTGCTCAGGTTGATGCCGTTCAGCACCGCATAGGCGAAGAACAGCCCCGTTGCGGTGGTGGGCTGCAGGCGTTCCACCCTGGCGGACAGAACCGCAACCAGCACCAGCTCCGCAATGCTCAGGAGGAATACCAGGCCGGTGCTGAACATCAGCTCAAACAGCGGGGTGGTAACGGTAAGCAATGCCGTTGCAAAGGTAACCAGCAAACCGGCGGCCATCCAGCCGTAGGTGCGGGTCATATACTGGCTTAACGTGCCGAACGGACTTTCGGCATAGGAGATATTATAATATTTCTGGTCCATAAAACAGACCCCTTTCTTTTTGGCTGATTCTATTATATACTCTGTATTGAGTGAAATGTGTTATCGATATGTGAATTCTCTATTACACTTTTCCGTTCCTGCCCTATTTTAAGGCAATACCGCATAATTCTAAGTGCCGATACGGCGAGCGAGGTGCCGCAGCCGCCGGAGCGGTGCTTAAGCCGTTAGGCGGGAATTGTGCGGTGTTGCCTTAACGGAATTTTATCATTTTTGCAAGATAAGGAGCCATGCCTTGCCCAACCCCGATACTTACGGCATTTACCTGCACATCCCTTACTGCCGCAGCAAATGCCGCTATTGTGATTTTTACTCTGCCCCCGGCACGCGCGGGGTGCCGGATGAATATGTAACCGCACTGCTGCGCGAACTTTCCAAAAGCTCCCGCAGGCCGGACACGTTATATTTTGGCGGCGGCACCCCCGCCCTGCTGCGGCCGGACCAGGTGCACCGACTGATCAAAGCCGCCGCCCCGCTGCCGGGTGCGGAGATCACGCTGGAAGCCAACCCCGATGTAGTGACGCCGGAAAATCTGGCTGGTTTTGCAGCCGCCGGGGTAACCCGCATCAGCTTTGGGGTACAGAGCGCAGACGACGCCCAGTTGCGCCGCCTGGGCCGCACCCACACCGCTGCTGCCGCCGCGCAGGCGTTTGCCTGGGCGCGGGAGGCAGGCTTCCGGGAGATCTGCGGGGATATTATGCTGGCGCTGCCCTATTATTCCATCGCGGAGTTTGATAAAACCCTTGCCCTGCTGCAGGCGGGTGGCTGCACCCATATTTCGGCCTACCTGCTCAAGATCGAGCCCGGCACCGCCTTTGGCCGCAACCCGCCGCCGGGCCTGCCGGATGCCGACGCCGCCGCGGAGTTTTACCTGTACGCCGTGCAGCGTCTGGCGCAGGAGGGCTACCGGCAATACGAGATCAGCAACTTTGCCTGCCCCGGCCACGAAGGGCGGCACAATCTGCTGTATTGGAACTGTAAAGATTACTGGGGCATTGGTCCGGCGGCCCACAGCTGCCTGGGCAGTGTGCGCCGCTTTTGGCCCAATGACACCGCTGCTTTTATTGCCGGGACTGTTCAAGAGCAGTACGAAGGCCCCTGCAACGCCGAGGATTACCTGATCATGCAGTTGCGCCTTTGCAGCGGGCTGAATCTGACCGAGTATGCGGCCCGGTACGGCGTTCGGTTCGATGCCGGCCAGATGGCATTTTTGCGCCACTGCGCCGCCAGCGGCTATGCTGTGCTGGATGGCGATACCCTGCGGCTGACGCCGAGTGGCATGATCGTGCAGAATGCCATTCTGGAAGAACTGATTTGATTTTCAAAAATATCCGCCGTCCATATGGGTGCTTTGGGCCACTGGCTGGTCGTGCAGCCCCATCGAAACGCCCAGTGCTTCATCCACGCGGCGCATGTCATCCAGTGTGCGAATTTGTTCGGTCAGCACAATGCTGTCTTTGGCCAGGCCGCAGCGGTTGGCCCGCACGCCGATATGGGTGGGCAGGCGGTTTTTATCCTGCCTGCTGGTGATGGCGGCAGCGATCACGGTGGGGCTGTGCCGGTTGCCGATATCGTTCTGAATGATAAGTACCGGCCTGACTCCCCCCTGCTCCGACCCAACCACCGGGCTGAGATCTGCGTAAAACACTTCACCTCTGTGCACTTCCATAACAAAACCTCCCTGCTGATACTGCAATGCGTTCTGTTTACAGTATAAGCAGGGAGGCTTTATTTTAATCATGAATCGGTGGGGCAAAAAAGCATTGCGATTCTATCTGGCGGGGAATGCAAGTGGTTGCCATATGCCCAACATGCGGGACAGCAAGCATCGTCCCCTACAAATGATTTGCAGCGTTTGCTGCAATCAGCAAGGTTTCCATGCGGCGGGGAGGGATGTACCGCAAACCACACAAATGCTTTGCCGTGCTTTACTGCTTGCGGCAAACCATGTATCATTCCACCCGTTCCAACACCACAAACGCACCGGCAAGGCCGGCCTCATGGGTCAAGCTCAAATGAGCCTGCAAATGGTTCTGCGCCATGAAACGGGCGGCTTTACCGGTAAATTCCAGGTAAGGCGCACCGCTTGGCTGGCGCAGGGCGGCGATTTCCGCCATGGAGAACCCGGAAAGGCCGGTGCCGCAGGCTTTCAAAAATGCTTCTTTTGCAGCAAAGTTGGCCGCGGCGGTTTCCGCCTGCTTCCTGCCCGTATGGGCGACAATGAGCTCCTGCTCCGCCGGGGTATACACATGCTGCAAAAATGCCGGGCGGGCAATGCTCTTTTCAATCCGGCCCACATCACACAGGTCTGTGCCAATGCCGTAAATCACAGCAGGCCCTCCTTTTCCAGCGCGGCCAGCAGGGCAGCTTTCTCGTTGGGCAGGCGGCCCTCCATCACGGCGCGCAGCAAGGTATTCAGCGCCTTACCCACCGCGGGACCGGGGGCGATGCCTGCATCCATCAGGCTGGCCCCGTTCACGGCAAGCTGGCCTACCGTATAACAGGCGGTAGCCGAAAGTTCCAGCATCCGTCCCTCAAAAGCGCGCACCTGCTGTTCGCGCTGCATCACTCCCGCATTGCGGGCATGGGCGGCAAGATCCGCGAGCTTCAGGCGGCAAAGGCGCTGCAAAAATGCGGCACCATAGCGGTTCAGCATATTCAGGATGCCGGCATCATCGCTGGGCAGGGCACCATCGTGGATAGCAACCAGCGCGCTGGCGCTTTCCACAAGATAAGTAGGCGCCTTGAGCCGCAGCAGGATGCTGCGCGCCATTTTACTTCCGGCCTGGTTGTGGCCGGGGAAATGCGCCGCGCCGTCCGGGCCGACGGTGCGGCATTCCGGCTTGGCCAGATCATGCAGAAAAACACTCCAACGCAGAATGCGGGCATTTTTATCGTCCATGCCCGCCACATCCAGCAGTTCCACCGCCACGGCGGTGTGCTGCCACACATCATAGCAGTGCCAGCGCCCCGGCTGGGTGCAGCCGATGCATGGCTCAATCTCCAGCACCGCCCCGGCAAGAATCCTGCCATAGCGGCTCAGCACTTTGCCCGCAGCGGGGGCGGCCAGCAGCTTATCCAGCTCGGTATAAATGCGCTCGGCGGAAATATTCTGGATGCTCTGCCGCATGTCCAGTGCGGCGCGCTCGGTGGCTTCCTCCAGAACAAAATCCAGCTGGGCGGCCAGCCGCACCGCGCGCAGGATGCGCAGGGCGTCCTCGGCAAAACGTTCTTCCGGGTCGCCCACGCAGCGCATCAGGCAGGCGTGCAGGTCACTGCGGCCGCCGTACAGGTCGATCAGTCCCTCGCCGGGGGCATAAGCCATGGCGTTGATGGTAAAATCCCGCCGGGCAAGATCCGGCTGCACCTGCGGCACAAACCGCACGGCATCCGGGTGGCGGCTGTCATGGTACTGGCCATCCACACGGTAGGTGGTGATTTCGTAGGGGGTGCCGCCCACAATGACGGCAACGGTGCCGTGCTTTTCCCCCGTTAAGATCTGGCGGTAGGCGGAAAACACCGCCCGCACCTGTTCCGGTCTGGCAGAGGTGCATATATCCCAATCGCCGGGGGTACGCCCCAGCAGGCTGTCCCGCACGCAGCCGCCTACGACATAGGCTTCAAACCCGGCGCGGCGCAGTGCCCCCAACAGGCGGGATGCCGCCGCGGGAATGCTGATTTTGATTTGCGGTTCATGGCCAGACAAGGCGGTCACTTCCCCTCTGCAAGTATTTCAGCCGCACGGCGGTTTATCAGCCAAAGTTCCATTCTTCGGCAAGGTCTACGCAGCAGGCCACACAATCGCCTTCCTCACGCAGGGCGGCAATCTTGGCTTCAGCTGCTTCGGCATCCGGCATCCAGGTAACAATAAAAAAGTTCTCCGCCGGAACGCCGTAATACACCCAGGTGCCATCGGCACGCACCAGGTCTGCCAGGTGGTCCAGTTCCTCGCCGTCGGTCAGGCCCTGGCCTTCTTCGGCGTAAATCATTTCCGGCTGCACCTGCATGGAATCGATCACGGTAATGCTGCTGTTGATGTAAGTATCGCGGTCGGTGCTCTGGTCGCTGTTTTTCCACGCGGTGGCAAACGCTTTTACAAGCAGCTCCCGCACTTCCAGCATTTTATCGCCTTGCTGATACATGATAACTCTCTGCCTTTCCATTTATGGCAATACCACATAATTCTAAGTGCCGATACGGCGAGCGAGGTGCGGCAGATGCTAAGCCAAAAGCGCAGATAATACTGGATGCTGCAAAGGTGAGCGCCGCCAGTGGCTGCTTTACCCCCGCCGCATATACAAAATCGGGTACGGGCCGCCCTGTTCATCCAGCTCACTGCGGCGGTATACGGCAAAGCCCATGTGCCGGTAAAAACCGGCTGCCGCCGGGTTCTGCTCGTTCACGGTCAGCTCACTCACGCCGTACTGCTCCATGCCAAGGCATAGCAGGCGGGCACCAAGGCCCTGGCCGCGCCTCCGGGTCCAGAAAGAGCATTTCCAGCCGGTTCTCCTGCACGCCCATAAAGCCGACCGGTGTGCCGCTTTCATCCTGCGCAACAATCAGGTGTTCCACCCCGCACAGGGCCTGCGGAACATAAGTACGGATAGCGGCAATTTCCGGCGCAGACAAAAACAGGTGGGTTGCCTGCACAGAGCGCTGCCATACCTCCACCAGCTGTTGGACCAGCTGCGGGGGCCGGGCAGAAACTTCGGCTATTTTCACGGTGATATCCTTTCTTTTGTTTTATGCTCCAAATCCTGTAATAACAAACAACGGGGAGCTGCCAGGCAGTCCCCCGTTGCTTGTTATTATTTAGTTGAACTTAAAGATTTTTTGCGCCACATGGTAGCCCCACAGGGTGATCTTGTGACCCAGCGTACCGGGCAGGTTGCAGGCACCGGCGACGGAATGGCGGCACTTGTTGTACACGCGCTCATCGTGGTTTTTCAGGTACTGCCACAGCTCGGTCTTTTTTTCAAAAGCCTCCGGGCGGCCATCCATCGTCAGGAACACGCTGGAGATTGCCATCATCATGGACAGATAGTTGAACATGTAGGCGCGCAGCTTTTTCTGGCTTTCCGGCAGAGCATACAGATCCACCGCGTCGATCATGATCTTGGTCACGCGCAACTGCTGGTCCACGCGCTTGACCATCACGCTCTCATTCACGCTCTGGTCATCACGGCCAATAAAGTAACGGTACAGGTCAATATCCATATAGTACAGACGCTGGCAGAGCGGCAGCGGCTGGTAGACGAACACGTTATCAACATAGAAGGTATGCTTGGGCAGCTCCAGGCCGCTGTCACGCAGGATCTGGGTGCGGTAGATGACGGTGTGCATCAAAATGTTCTGGCTCGGCGGAAAACGGCCGATCTCATCCCAGGAAAACAAACGGTCCTGCGGCAGAATACTCTTGTAGCTGACGGTGTGGTGGGTGTTATCCACCACATGCTCGTACACATAGTTGCACATCAGCAGGTCCACCGGCTGCTCCATGGCGGCAAAACCGCGCAAGGTCTGCATGACCTTTTGCAGAGCTTCGGCATCCAGCCAGTCGTCAGAGTCCACAACTTTGAAGTACATACCGCTTGCGTTGCGGATGCCCTGGTTGACACCCTCGCCATGGCCACCGTTTTCCTGGTGGATGACCTTGACGATGTTGGGGTATTTTTCAGCATAGGCATCGGCAATTTTGCCGGTGTCGTCCTTGGAGCCGTCATCTACAAGGATGATCTCGGCCTCCTCCCCGGCGGGCAGCAGCGTTTCTACGCAGCGGTCCATATAGGCTGCGGAATTATAACACGGTACGGTAAAGGTGATCAGCTTCATAACAGGCCTCAATTCTTATAGTTTCATGCTTATTTGCGGGGTGCGGGGCCGGTCTGCTGCACATTTTGCAGCCAGTCCTGCCAGGTGCGGCTGGCAAAATCCGCCGTTTGGGTGATCTGCGGCCAGAACTCTGCCATTGGCTCATCATAAATGCCAACGGTGGCAAAACCGGCAGCGCGTGCGGTGGCAATCCCCACGGGGGAATCCTCAAACACGGTTGCCTGCACGGGGTTCTGCACGCCAAAACGGTGCAAAGCATCCAGATATACATCCGGCTTCTTTTTGCCGTCAGGGTTCTTGCAGTCTACCGCAAATTCAAACCAGCGCATCAGCCCGTGGGAGGTCAGCGCGGCTTCGATCAGCGGTGTTTCGGTGCCGGATGCCACGCACATGCGCACACCGCGTGCGTGCATGGCTGCCAGCACCTGCTCAACGCCCGGCTTTACGGTGGCTTCCTGCGCATAGCCGTACCGCGCTTCGGCACGGATCAGCTCTGCGCATTCAGGCTCCGTCAGCGGCACGCCAAGCTGCTGCACAAACATCGCGGCGGTTCCCTCCACCGTAAGGGTCATGTTGGCCATGCGCTGTTCATGGGTGATGGTTTTGCCATATTTTGCAAGGATGCGGTCCGTTACATGGTCCCACATGCCGGTGGAGCACAACAGGGTGCCATCCATATCAAAAATTGCGTAAGGGGTCAGTTCCACGGCGTACCTCACAATCGTTTTGGGGTGCAAAATTGTACCCTGCAATAAGCAATACGTTTTAAGGATACTAAATTTTGCAAAAAAAAACAACCCCTCCGGCATAACCATTGCCGGAGGGGCTGCGCACCGGGTGGGTGGCCTGGTGCCTGCTTGCTTGTTTCAAGGTGCAACAAACAGTATTATGGTGAATCAATCATCCATATCTTATTTATGCCCTATTCGTGGTAAATTCCGGTCAGAGCCGCATCCTTCTGCGCACCATTACCGTGTGCGGGTCCAATCATCGAGAACGATACGGTACCGTCTTAGTACTCCCGGTCGAAGCGGCAGAAGTCATGAACGCCGGAGGGGATCACGTCGTTGTAGACATCTTCCGGCAGGTTATAGGCTTCCTCACTGTCCAGAATACCACGTACCCACTTTGCAAACGAACGAAGGTTCAACATTGCAACCCCATCTCCTTTCTGTCTTTATTATATCCAGTGCAGGGGGATTTTGCAATGCACGCTTTGTACAATCTTACAAAAGTTTTTTGTATATTATAAACTATTTCGTTATTTTGTATATTTTGCAGCTTCATCTGTACGCATCACGCGGACACTTCGTCTTGGTAGTCCTCCCATGCCTCCTGCATGGTATCGGCGGAAAAAAGGAACTCGCCCGTTGCGGAATAAACTTCGATGTGGCCTGCTACATACCGGAATTGTGCTGTCATGGAAACCCCTGCCTTTCTGCTTTGCTATGGTTTTATTATAGCAGACATCCAGGGCGATAAACCGGACTTCCAGTCATCGCAGACGAAAAAGCAGGGTGATAAAGTGTACTTTAAGCCTTTGTGCGGGCCACATAGGCGGCAAAACCGCGCAAAAAGCGCATCATACCCAGCACCCACAGGCACAAAAGGAACCAGAGTGCCGTGTATTTTGGGCACACAAGCCCGGCAAGGTTGCCCCATTCCTGGCTGTAATCCCACACCTCAACATGCAGCAGACGGCGGCAGGCAAGTCCGGTGCCCAGTTCCAGCACCGAAACCCCAACCGCGCCGATCCCCGCCAGCAGCGGGGTGGGCAGTGGCAGGCGGCCGAGTGCATCCAGTGCGCAAAGGCAGGCCCCGCCCGCCAAAAACATCGTCCAATGGGTTGTGCCGCGCCAGGCGATCTCCAGCGCAAGGTACGCGGTACCGCCCATGGCAAACAGCACCAGCTGCCCCGGCGCAGCCAGACGGTGGAAACAAACAGACATACAAACGCCCCCTGTACAGTATGGAAGAATGACCCCGTCATCCTTTACCATAGTATGTGCAGGGGGCGCAGTTTGTAACCATTTTGTAATAGATTTACAGCATTTTATTTGGACAGCTTCTTCAGCAGTTCGCTGCGGGTATCCCACAGTTTCCTGCTCAGGTCAACATAATAGCGGTGCGGGTTTTCAAAGCGCTTTACTTCGTCCCACAGGGTGCCCACCTGGGCTTTGCAGAACTTGCGGATATCAGCCAGGTTGGGGCTGGTGTAAACGCGCTTGCCGTTCTCATAGATCGGGGTGGAAATGCAACGGGCAGTGCTGTTGACATAGGTGCATTCCTTCCAGGTCTCGATGGGGTCAAACAGGGTAATGCCGTTCTTGGTATCCACCACTTCGTCTGCCATAGTGATCAGGTCTGCCTGGGCTTTGCCGTCCTCATCATAGATACGCCATACCTTTTTCAGGCAGGGAATGGTCATCTTTTCCACGGATTCGGAGAGCTTCATCTTGGGGGTATAGCTGCCGTCATCCTCTTTCACTGCGGCCAGCTTGTAAACGCCGCCAAACACGGGGTCGCTCTTGGCGGTGATCATGTTCTCGCCAATACCAAAGCTGTCCACACGGGCACCCTGCAAAATCAGGTCGCGCACGATGTATTCATCCAGAGAGTTGGAAGCGCAGACGGTGCAGTCCGGGTAACCGGCGGCATCCAGCATCTGGCGGGCCTTTTTGGAAAGGTAGGCAATATCGCCGGAGTCAATGCGCACACCTTTGGGGCGCTTGCCCATCGGCTTCAGCACTTCGTCAAACACCTTGATGGCATCGGGCACACCATGGCGCAGAACGTTGTAGGTATCCACCAGCAGCACGCAGTTGTCCGGGTACATCTCGGCATACTTCTTGAATGCGTCATACTCGGTGGGGAACATCTGCACCCAAGAGTGTGCCATAGTGCCGGATGCCGGGATACCGAAGTCACGGGCAGCCATCACGCAGGAGGTGGAGCTGCAGCCGCCGATGTAGGAAGCGCGGGCGCCAAAGTAGGCGGCGTCATACCCCTGGGCACGGCGGGCGCCAAACTCCATAACCGGGCGGCCAGCGGCAGCGCGGCAGATGCGGTTTGCCTTGGTGGCAATCAGGCACTGATGGTTAAAGGTGACCAGCAGCAGGGTTTCCAGCAGCTGGCACTCAATAGCCGGGCCTTCTACGGTCACAATGGGCTCCTGCGGGAAGATGGGCATGCCCTCTTCAATCGCCCAGATATTGCAGTGCAGCTTAAAGTTGCGCAGATAGTCCAGGAACTGCTCATTGAAAGCACCGGTGGAGCGCAGATAATTGATGTCTTCCTCGGTAAATTTCAGGCTGTCCACTGCGTTGATAAACTGCTCCAGGCCGGCCATAATGGCGTAACCGCCGCCGTCCGGCACCTTGCGGAAGAACATATCAAAGACGGCAATTTTATCCTTATACCCTTCGTCCAGGTAGCCGGCCGACATGGTAAGCTCATAAAAATCCGTCATGGTTGTCAGGTTGCGTTTTACATCCAACATAGTACAATGTACCCCCTTATGGCTGGCTGGTGCCCGCCATTATTCCTTAGCCTTTACCTTCGCCATGGTATACAACAGCTCGTTGCGGTCCACGCTGCTGCCGGCCAAAAGGTCCACCGTGCCAACGGTTTCGCCCTGCATGGTAACGGTAACGGTACCCACCACATCGCCCTGCTTGATGGGCGCGGAGAGGTGCTCCGGAACATTGAAGGTCTTTTCCGTCAGCTCTGCCCCGCCCTGCCGCGGCAAAAGGGTCTGCATATCATCCGCCGGGTAGATCATTACCGTATCCGTCTGGGAGGAATACACAATAGGCAGCTCGGTGATGGGCTGGGTGGTATCCAGCGCCGCGGTTACGGTAAAGGTGGCGAACGCCCAATCCATCAGCTCGGCGGTTTCGGTCAGCGCCGGGCGCGGGTCTTCGTCCGTTTTGGGACTGTGCAGCACCACGCTGACATAGGTTTCGCCGTCCTGGGTGTGCCAGCCCGCAAAATTCTGCCAGTCATCCAGGCTGCCGGTTTTGCCGCCTTTGGTGTAAGAGCGGTAATAGTTGCTGCTGGGCGAAACCAGCTTATCACTGGTCAGGATGGTATAGGGCGAATCATGCTTGGTGGAGGCCGGCATCTGGTAGCTTTCCTCCCCTGCCGCCTGGGCAAAGGCATCATAGCCCATAGCCACCCGCACCAGCAGGTAGGCATCCCGCGCGGTGGTCACGTTGCCGGGATCCAGCCCGCAGGGGTCCGTAAAGGTAGTGCCGGTGCAGCCGATGCGGGCAGCTTCATCGTTCATCATGGCCACAAAGTTATCAATGCTGCTGCCGCTCATATAGTCTGCCACGATATACGCTGCCTCGTTGGCGCTGGGCAGCAGCATGGCATACAGCAGGCTGCGCAGGGTATGGGTCTCGTCTTTCCAGATATCCGCCGTGGAAGCATTTTTGCCGTACAGGTAATCATAGATATAGCCCGGCGCTGTAATGCTGATGGTATCCAGCTGGTCCTGGTAGCTTTCCAGCATCAGGATCATGGTCATCAGCTTGGTCAGGCTGGCGGCGGCCATTGGGGTTTCGCTGTTTTTTTCATAAACAACCAACCCCGTATCGGTGTTAGCCACATAGGCTGCCTCTGCGGTAACAGAAAATCCCGGTGTCAGATTGGGGGCATCGGCGGTTTCCTCCGCTGCGGCGGGCAGAACCAGCAGCACCGCCAGCAGCAGTACCGCAAGGCAGGCAGACAGGAATTGTTTCATGGCATGTCCTTTTTGGTTTGTCGGCCCAACCTGTAAAGTTATGTGTCAATACAGGTTAAACCTTAGTATAGCAAATTCTTTCTGTAAAAAAAAGAGATTATACAAAAAAATCAAAAATAATTTGGGCAGTTTTTTATTGGAAATAAAGATGTCAAGACTAATTCATGGCCCCAGCTGTGGCAAACAGGCGCTCCACTTCGTCCGAAAGGGCTTTGTGCTCCGGTTTGGCCAGGTTGGGGTCCAGGGCCAGCAGGGCTTTGGCCTCCTGCTGGGCAACAGTCAGGGTGCGGGTATCCTGCACAAGGTCCGCCACATGCAGGGTGGGCAGGCCGTGCTGTGCTTCGCCGAAAAAGTCGCCGGGGCCGCGGTTTTCCAGGTCATACTTGGCAACGGCAAAACCATCCGATGTGCGGCACAAAAAGTGCAGCCGCTGGCGTACCGCTTCTCCCTCGTTATCCGAAATCAGGATACAGCAGGAATTCGCCGCACCGCGCCCCACGCGACCGCGCAGCTGGTGCAGTGCCGAAAGGCCGAACCGCTCTGCATTTTCGATCACCATTACGGTTGCATTGGGCACATCCACACCGACTTCAATGACGGTGGTGCTGACCAGCACATCCAGCTCCCCGGCCTTGAACTGCTGCATCACTTCATCTTTATCTTTCGGCTTCATTTTGCCGTGCAGCAGGCCGATGCGCCGCCCCGGCAGCAGCGGGCAGGCCACCTGCTCGTAATACTGCTTGACGGCTTTCATGCCGGAATCCATTTCGTTTTCCTCAATGGCCGGGCAGACGATATATACCTGATGCCCTGCGGCGATCTGTTTTTCCAGAAAGCCGTACATATCGCGGCGCTTTTTGCCAGTGATGAACCAGGTCTTGATGGGCTTGCGGCCGGGGGGCAGCTCATCCAGGATGGAGATATCCAGATCCCCGTACATCAAAAGCCCCAGAGTACGCGGGATGGGGGTTGCGCTCATGACCAGCAGGTGCGGGTTGTTGGCCTTGCCCGCCAGAATGCCGCGCTGCCGCACGCCAAAGCGGTGCTGTTCGTCCACAATGGCAAGGCCGAGATTTTTGAACACCACGCTGTCCGTCAGCACCGCATGGGTGCCAACCACCAGCCCGGCACGGCCATCCGCAATGGCGGCAAGGGCCACCCGCTTTTCGGCGGCTTTCATGCCGCCCACCAGCAAGGTAACGTTGACGCCAAACGGCTCCAGGCGGTCGGCCAGGTTGGCGGCATGCTGGCGGGCCAGAATTTCCGTTGGAGCCAGCATGGCGCTCTGCCAGCCATTTTGCGCGGCAAACCAGATGGCCGCAGCGGCCACCAGCGTTTTGCCGCTGCCTACATCGCCCTGCAGCAGACGGTTCATCGGGGTCTGGCCGCACAGATCATGGCAGATTTCTTCCGCCGAGCGGCGCTGTGCCCCGGTGGGTGCATAGGGCAGGCTGCGCCAGAACGGCGCAAGGTCCAGCTCCCGCATGGGAGCACCGGTAATTTTGCGGCCATGGCCCCGCATCAAAAATATGCCCAGCTGCAGGATATACAATTCTTCAAAGATCAAACGGCGGCGGGCGGCAGCGGCGTCTGCCGCGTCCCGCGGGGCATGGATGGCCCGCACAGCGTCCGCTTTGGGTGGCATGCGGTAGCGGGTCAGCAGCTCTGGCGGCAGCGGGTCATCCAGCTGGGCCACATATTCCAGCGCCAGCTGGGCGCAGCGGGTCAGGCGGGCGGCGGGCAGCCCTTCGGTGCTTCCGTAAACCGGCAGCAGGGGCGCCGCAGCAACCTGGGCTTCGGTGCGCACAAGCGGGTGCAGGATTTCCCGCCGGGTCATCATGCCGCCAACGCGGCCCTCGAAATAATATTCGGTTCCAGGTTCCAGCTTTTCCGCCGCATAGGGCGCGTTGAACCAGGAAAGCGCCAACATTCCCGTATCGTCCCCTGCCAGCACATGGGAGAGCATCCGCCCGCCTTTAATGCGCCGGTCCGGGTCCCGCTGCAGCACCGTTGCCTTTACACAGCAGTCCACATCAAACGGCGCTGATACTACCGTGTACGGCTGGGAATAATCAATATACCGCCGCGGATAGTGCAGCAGCAGATCCCGGATGGTATAAATGCCGAGCCTGGCAAACTTTTTGGCGTAAGCCGGGCCAACGCCTTTCAGGTATTGGATGTCGCTGTTGATATCCGGCATGGCTGCACCTCCTTCCGGTAAGGTTATAAACAAAGGACGAACATGCGTTTTGATGCACAAGTTCGTCCTTGAATGGTTTTGTCCGTTATGCCGGGATCATTCCACGCTGAGCATATAGTAGTAAACCGGCTGACCGCCATGGATATGGCTGACCTCCACGCTGGAGCCGCACTTGGACTGCACCAGTTCGGTGGTATGTTCGGCATCTTCCTCGCTGACTTCCGCACCGGAGATCACGGTGATGAACTGGCTGTCCTTTTTCTTCATGGAACGTGCCAGGCGGTAGGTCATCTTGGTAATGTCGCTGCCAGTGGCAACGATCTTACCGTTTTCCAGCGCCATGATCTCACCCTTACGGATGGGGCGGCCGTCAAACTCGCTGTCGCGGGCGGCATAGGTGATCAGGCCGGTAGCAACCTTTTCGGCGGCGGCCATCATGTTGACGGCGTTCTCCTCCGGGGCGGCTTCGGGGTCAAAGTTCAGCATAGCGGTCATGCCCTGGGGCACGGTACGGGTAGGCAGAACCAGGACCTTGCGGTCAGCCAGCTTTTCTGCCTGTTCGGCAGCCATGATGATGTTTTTATTGTTGGGCAGCACCAGAACGGTCTTGGCGGGCACGCTCTGGATGGCAGCCAGGATATCCTCGGTTGCCGGGTTCATGGTCTGGCCGCCGGAAACAACGGCATCCACGCCCAGGTCCTCAAACACGGATTTCAGTCCATCGCCCGCAGCCACGGCAACAAAGCCATAGGCGCGGTCCGGGTCAACTGCAGCGTAAACAAAAGTTTCCTTTGCGCCGGTCTCGGCAGCCTTTTCCTCTGCTTCGGCCTGCTTTTCCAGACCCTTGGCCTGCTTCTGGCGGGCCAGGAACTGCTCGTGCATGTTCTCGATCTTAAAATTGGTCAGGTAGCCATACTTGATGGCCTCGCTCAGCATCATGCCGGGGTCAGCCGTATGCACATGGCAGTTGGCCACATCGTCATCCTCGATCACAACAACAGAGTCGCCGTTGGATTCCAGGAAGGCGCGCAGGCGGGTGATGCTTGCTCCGGAATCCTTATGGACCAGGAATTGGGTGCAGTAGCCGTTTTTGATATCCTCAACCTTCATCAGGTCGTCGGTAAACACGCCCTTGCCTGCTGCGCTGGAATCCAGCTTCGGCTTGGCGGCAACCTCGGCACCGGCAACGATCTCGCCGCCGTCAAACACCTGCTTCATGCCCTCAAACACCAGCATGATGCCCTGGCCGCCGGCATCCACAACGCCAGCCTTTTTCAGCACAGGCAGCAGGTTGGGGGTGTCCTCCAGAGCTTTCTGGCCAGCCTCACACACGGTGGCCCACAGCTGCGGCACATCGTCGGTTTCAGCGGCAACGGCAGCCTCGGCAGCCAGGCGGGTAACGGTCAGGATGGTGCCCTCGGTGGGCTTCATGACCGCCTTGTAAGCAGCTTCCACGCCCATCTGCAGGGCTTTGGCCAAGTCAGCGGCCTCGGCATCGGTTTTACCGGCCAGCGCCTTGGAAAAACCGCGGAACAGCAGGCTGGTGATAACGCCGGAGTTGCCGCGCGCACCGCGCAGCATGGCGGAAGCAGCGCTCTTGCTGGCTTCGGCCACCGTGCAGGTATCCGGCATGGCGTTCAGCTCGCTCAAGGCCGCGCCGATCGTCATGCTCATATTGGTACCTGTATCACCATCCGGCACAGGGAAAACGTTCAGCTCGTCCACGCGGGTACGTTGATTTGCAATATTGTTGGCGCCGGAAATGATGGCGTCGCGCAGTGTCTTACCAGTAATCATTCTAACAGTTGCACCTCATTGTAATTTTTGGGGAAACAAGCCGCCGGGGCAAATGCCAACCGGGGCCCCCGCCGCTTTATTCGTCAATGATATCATCAACAAACACATCAATGCGGGCCACTTTCAGGCCGGTTGCATGTTCAACTTCATCTTTAACGCGGTGGGTAATGCTTTGCGTGATGGAAGCGATGTTCAGGCCATACCCCACTTTGATGTGCAGGGTGATGACCAGCCGCCCTTCCTGCTGGCTTACGGTAACGCCTTTTTCGGGCAGGGAGCCGTTGCGCAGCGCTTCGCGCACTGTGCTGGCGGCAGAGCTTTGGCCCATGGCGGCAATACCGTAACAGTTTTTGGCAGCTTCGGCCACAAGGCCCGAGAAGTAATCATTCGTAAGCGAAATATGTCCCAAAGGATTCACTCGTGTGATCATTTGCGTTCCTCCCTATGGAATACAGATGAATTCCCAGCTTAGGGTTTAACCCTTTTGCCGGGTTCCATGTACGTCAGTTACAGCTAACGCAATTCTATTATACACGATTTGTTTCGGTTTGAACAGAGCTTTTTGTAAAAAGCCCTGCCGAAAAGGGAACAAAATTTGCAGCCTAATTTTTTACATCGGTTTTAACAATCCATTCACAAAGTTCTCCCAAACGGCGCGTATACTTAATATTAGTAAAGGTCGTACTTTTAACGCCCGCCCCGGCAGTAGATGCGGGGCGCAGCAAAAGCCGCCATACACAGTGCTTTCCCTTTCCATCAAGATAACCTGCAAAGGAGTTATTTTCCGCCATGAATCTGTTGTTCTTTTTAACGCCAAAACAGGACGTTTTATTTATCTATGAAGATTTTACCCTGCGCCAGACCCTTGAAAAATGGTCCAACCAGCGCTTTGCCACCATTCCGGTATTAAAACGCAACGGCGAATACCTGGGTACCATGACCGAGGGCGACATTTTATGGGGCATCAAAAGCATTCACGGGCTGGATATTGACGCCAGCGAGGATATCCCCATCGCCTCTTTCCCCCGCCGCCGGGATTACAAGGCAGTTCCCGTTACCACTGACATGCACGCTTTGCTGAACGCCGCCGTTGACCAGAACTTTGTTCCCGTGGTGGATGACCGCAACGTATTTATCGGCATTGTACGCCGTACCGCAATTTTGCAGCAGGTTGCCAAAGACTATGAGAGCCCAAAGGGCAATGTGATCCCGGAAACCGCTAAAAGCAAAGCCCGCAAGGAGGCGGCATTTGTGTAAGGGCAACACCGCACAATTCCCGCCTAGCGGCTTAAGCACCGCTTCGGCGGCTGCGGCACGGCATCTGTGTTGCCAAAATGCTCGATAATGTCGGGTTGCGGTACCCGCATCGTGCTTCGGAGGCAAAAGCCCCTCGCACTCTGCGACCGCTGCCCCTGCTTCGGTTCGCTGTTTCCGCCACTGGCGGCGCTCACCTTTGCAGCATCCAGTATTATCTGCG
>QWCN01000941.1_pt1 | contig 49158 bp, 48 predicted proteins | sample 1972711 | NCBI WGS metagenome assembly QWCN01 (sample SAMN09866707, study PRJNA288562) | Human gut metagenome isolate term1_stool, whole genome shotgun sequencing... | isolation source: gut | host: Homo sapiens | place: USA: California
TGTCGTTGGATGTCGGGGCCCGGTTCGTCGATACGGGAACGCTGTCCGCATAGGGTGTGCTGTTCCATGCGGCCCCGGTGCCGAACTTGAATTTGTCGGAATCAGTTTCGAAACCCATCTCGCCCTCATACAGCACGGGGTTGGCCTCCGTCCATTGGGCGGCCGTGTAATGTCTTTTCTGGATGATCGCATTTATTGTGATCGGTGTCTTGTCTGCCATGATTGTATGTTATTTGGTTTTGCCCGTCACCCCGTTGCCGTCTAAAATCAGAATGTCGTCTTTCTTCAGCACGTCGCCGTCCAGCGTCTCGATCGTTTTCCGAAGTCCCGCGGCCTGCCGCTGAGAGATCGGCAGCGCCCCGGATTTCTCGTCGAGCTCGTCGAGGGTGTCCTGCACAGCCTCGGTCGTCAACAGCGACGAAAGAATATCGCCATCGCCAGCCTGAATGTTACCGGTCTGCCTGTCTATCGCGTACTGCTTCTGCGAGAGCTGTGCAATACCGCCATCGGTCGTCCCCTCTGGCTGTCCCGATGTTAAAATCCATGCGTCACCGGCATTCCTGACCCGCGTCATGGCTGACAGCGCCCCTCCGGCCTGCTCACGTATGTACACAAGCACGGGATGCCCTTTCGTCAAATCCTCCACGACCTGCAAAGCGACATCCTGATAGGCTCCCGAGAGATCGATCAGATAGGTGCGCTGCGCGTTGTCGATGGATTCCAATGCTTCCTCGACTTTCTTGATAGCGTCCCGGGTCGCCTCTTCCCGTTTTTCTTCCGCTGTCTCCCGGTTCTTTTCGGCCTCCTGCCGTACTTCCTCGGCAGCGGCCCTTTCCGCCTCGGCCTTTTTGACCTGTGCTTCGGTACAAAGAACCCAACCCGCGGAATCAAAATGAAACGCCATGCCCACATGCTGATGCACGACCGGACGTTCAGGTCTCTTATCCTTGTTTTTAACCATCTTTTACAGGTTTTTAAGCGTCCCGATCCTCGATTCGACGACCTCGAAAGCCGAAGACCGGTCGCTGACGATCGTATAACCGCATTTCGTAATTTTGCACTCGATAAAATATTTTCCCAGCATTTCCCGGGTCTTTTCCCCGGGTATCACAAATCGGATGATGCCTCCCTCCTGCCACTCTATGCGCTCGTCCCCGGCGCCCTCTTTCGTGGAAAATCGGATGTCACCGGTTTTCGAATAGACGCGCAGGGACACCTCGTATTCTTTCAGTTCCTCCACGGAATACCCCGTGCCGAGCAGTCCGGCCGAAACGCTCAGCGTCTCGCCCTGCATGATGCTCCTTACGGAGCCGTTCGTAATCAGTATGTCGTCCATGTCTGTGAAAAGGTCAGAAATAGCGCAGTTTTCGCACCGTGCAACTTGGGTTGAACGCCGACAGCAAACGCTCCCCGGCCTCTGCGGCTTTCACCTCCTGCTCCCGGAACAGTTCGACATTCCGCAACCTGTACCACCATTTGAGCATCCGGGCCTTCATGCAGTCCTTCAACATCCGCTCGACACTTTCCAGCGGCATCATCCGGGACAGCGACACCTCCACCGACAACCGGATTTCCGAGAGGATCAAAAGCCGCAGCGCCGCAGGGTAATCCGCACACAACGCCGTCGCCTGCGACTGAAATTCCGTAGCAAACGGTTCTTTTTCATCCGCCGAGAGGATGAAATCGTCGTAGGACCTGTCAACCTCTGCACCGGCCGTGGCCCGGATCGCCCGGAAGTCGAGCGACACCTGCTCCATACACTCGGTCAATACTTCTTGTACCGGAAACGTTACACGATATGTTATCATAACAGTTGCAGTATTTCGTTCACCCTTCCGGCACAAATCTGCATGGCCGCCGTATCGTTCAATACCGCGAGCACGAGTTCCGCCGTTTTCCAAGCCGTGATGTCCGCCAACTTCCGGGGGTAGTCATCCCCCAGGGTCGTGAATCCGAAATAGCGGGCCTCCGCAATTTCGGCATCTCGGCCGCGTGAAGAGGTGAAATATTCCAGCCGCCGCTCCTCCTCGCACAACACCACTACGGGCTTGCTGTCGCCGCCACGCAGCACGGGATTGTACTGCTGAATATATGCGTCGTCCGTGTTGCGGATCGGCACGATCACCGGTCGGCACCACCCCTTCATCCGGAACAGCAGCAACCGGACGAAATCCTCCGGCAGGGGCAATGTCCCCGTACCGTCGGCGCGGGCTTCCAACCCTGCCGCCGGCATGTCTTTGCCGGAGCCCAACGCCCTCAGCGGCACGGCACGGATCACCCATCCGGCGGCTTCGTCGAGCATCCTGTCAACCGGGAAAAAGGAGGCGTTGGCCGCCTCCGACGTGGCATAAACCTCGTCGATGCAGACCAATGCCTTCTCCTTTATTTCATCCCGCAAAGCCATCTTCGGATTACTTCCAGTTGTCGAATACCAGATTATAGACGTTCATCGCCTCCTCCTTCATCGCTGCGATGTCAGAGGTCTGCGAGAATTTGGCACCGTGTTTCTCCAACAGGTAGGCAATCGCCTTGTTCTTGCTGGTGACACTCTTTTCGTGCGTCAGGTTGTCTCCGGCCCCGGTCTCACCGCCGCCGTCTTCCTCCTGGTCCGTTTCCGTCCCGACGCCCTCCGCTGCATTCGCTTCCGCACCGGCATTTGCATCGGTTTCAGCCGGGGCGGGTGCCGATTCCGCCTCCGCTTCCCGTGCCGTTTCGATCTCCTTTTCGGCCGGAGCAGGTTTCCCCTCCTCCTCGATGAAGAAGAGCGAACCGAAATCCCGGTGCTTTTTCAGCCCCTCGATCACCTCCGGATCGGCCGTTCCGAACTGGCTGTTTTCCGTGCGCCCGAACATAACGATCGGCGTGAAATCCACTTTCACGATGCCGCGGCTGGTTTTGACGAAAGTGGTATAATTGCGGTTGAACCTCAACCGGAAAATCGTAGTACTTGCCATATATGAATCTGATTTAATGCGGGCGGGAGATCGCTCCCCCGCCCGCGGTTCGAGTTTAGAGGAACATCAGCGTATGCGTGTCGGGATTCGTCACCTCCATCGTGAAGGATTCGAGCACGCGGGTGTCTTTCGAACGACGCTCGCCGGCGGTGTCGAGGTCGAGGTCCTTCGTTTGGAGCGCCAGCTGCTCGACCTTGCGCACGTTGGCGACATCGAGAATCAGACCGGCACTTCCGTACCCGGCCAGCGCCAGCCCGGTGTGCATCTTGCAGAGCAGGCGTCCCGAGTTGGTCTCCACCTCGTTCCAGGTGATGCCGAACTTCACCTTGGTTTTTCCGGCTTCGAGCTGTTTCTGGAAGGTTGCCGATTCGCTCAATCCGATGCCGAACTCCGAACCGTAGAACATCACGCGGGTGTCCGACCCGTTGTTGGCGTCGAAGGTCTTGGCGACAGAGTGGATCAGGAACTTCTCGACGCTCTGATCGGCCTCGCGTACCAGCGTGTTGCCGACCTTGCGGATGATACCGTCCATCATGTACTTGGGCTTCTGCGAGATCGGGTCTACCAGTTCGCGTTTCACGCCGAACAGGGCGTTCATCTCGTTCTGATAGCGGAAATCAAAGAGCGCCATCTCCTTCATGTCGGCCATGCCCCACTCGGTCTCTTTCTCCTGCACTTCCTGGGCGAAGAGCTGCGAGATCGTACACATGTTGGTCTGCACGTAGTTATAGTCGTAGGTCGGCGTCACGGTCGGATCGCTCGAACGGGCCGCCTCCTGGTCCATCGCGCTACCCATGCGGTAGAACGTCGTATCGGCCTCGAAAGCCGGCACGCCCGAAGCGTTGAGCGGATAGACCTTGATCGTCTTCGCGGAACGGTCGATCTCCACGATGTGCAGCACGAGCGGCAGGGGCGACACTCCGCTGGAAATTTTGGTCGCCGCAGCGTCCGGTCCGGTCGCGGTGTAGTTCGGAACGAGCAGGTTTCCGTTGAGCGACAGGTTGTGCACCGAGACCATCGAAATCGTCGCTACATCCGGCGCCGTAACAGCGGTATTCGCCGTTTTAACCTTTGCCTGAACGCCACGCGCAACGACCGACGGATATTTGTAAATGTCCGATTTGGTGGACCCGGTTCCGATCTCGCGTAAAATGGTGTCCATCGGGAATCGTGACGGAAAAATCTTCGCCAATTTCTGACTGAACGTCGGTTTGTTCACCTCCTGGCGCACGAAGCCGTCCGTTTTGGATTCGGGTCTCACAGTCCCGACAACGCCCTGCACGGTCTGCTCCTCCGGAGCTCCGGCGAATGCCGCCATCACGCAGCCACCGCCGCCAGACAGCAGCTCGAAAATGTAGTCCTGCGCCACCACGGCCATCGCCAGCAGCACAACGAAGCAGATGGTCCCTGCTACGAAAAGAATTTTTTTGGTTTTCATGTTCTGATCTGTTTGAAAGTTTAATTTTCTGTTTTGTTTTCCGTTCATTTTATGCATCCTTTCCTGCTTCGTCGCAGCTCGAAAAGGGTGTGATTATTTCAGCAGATTGTATCGCCGGTCGTTGCGTTTCAGAATCTCGTCGATCATGTCGCCGGGTTCCGCAGGGGCGGGCGGTGCGATCTGTCCCGTCGAACTTCCGGGACCGGGCAGTCCGTCCGTCGCATCCTGCCTGCGCTGCCGCTCGGCGTCGATATTGGCGTTCATACCTTCGACCTTTCCGACCTCGCGGGCATCGGCCACGTCCTTCGAGTAGTTCATGGCATTGCGGAACATGTTGAGCACATCCACGGTCAGCCGCCCGTCCAGATATGCCTCCATGATGCCGTCCACGTACTTGCCGAGCGCTGCGGCCTCCTCCTCCGACATTTCATTGTCAGCGAGATATTTTTCCACGATCTCGCGGCTCGCTTCCATATTCCGGTCAAGCTGCTGCTGATACTCCTCGCGGGCCTTGCGGCGCGACGCACGTTCTTCCCGGGACTTGCGCAGCTCCTCGAATCCCGGATCGTCCTCCCCGACCTCCAACTCGTCCTCGTCGATGTTGCGCCGGATCGCCACTCCGAGGGGCATCCCGGGATTCTTCGCCAGGTCGTCGGCGATCGCCATGATCTCGGGATATTTTTCCGCGATGCTGCGGATTTTCTCGTCAGCCGTCCGGTAATCCGCCAGCGACTTGTCGGCCTCCTCCAACCAGTCGGCCACACCATTTTCCAGTTCCGCATCGTTCTCCCAGGGGCGGTCGGGGAATTTTGCGAGCATGAAGGCCCGAACCCGTCCCGCCGGACGTTCCGTTGCCGGAACTGCCGCTTCGGCAACCTCCTTTGCGGCGGTTCCTTCGGCTGCCGATATTCCGGTTTCGGGAACCGGCTGCTCCTTGTCGTCTTTCTTTACCATTTTTTGTCTGTTTTTAAGTCGAAAAAACGAGTTCAATAACTTTTCGTTGTAAATATAATTATTTACAATATTTTTGATAAGTAAATTAAATCACTTACTTTTGCTATGAAAGCGCAAAAAAATTCCACGGACAATGGATACAAGACAGGAACCGCAGACACGGCAGGAGTTCATTCGCAACAAGCACCGGGATATCTACCGGAAATACCTCGAACTGCTGAAAAAGGAAAAGAGCGAAAACCAGCTTCGGGCCGAGCATATCGGCAAACTCTACTATGCCCGGATCATCGCACGGGACATGATCCCGCCAATGGCTCCGAAATACATTCAGAAAATAATAAACAGCTGCTTGCGGGAAAGTGATAAGCGAGGTTAAAAGTCCGGCCGGCATCCGTCAGGTCCTCCGCGAGAACGACGAGCATAACCGCCTGCTCTTCGAGCCCTACGACCCTCTTACCGGGGCCGGCTCCCCCATTCCGCGCGAAAAACTACATATCGACGCTGACCATTTCATCTTCATCCCCGATTACCTCTCCCGGACGCCCGTTTTCCGGCAGATCGCCGATGCGGGATCGCTCGCGGCCTTCGCCGAGCAGAACGGCCTCGCGTTCGATGCGTGCTGCGACTTCCTCAACGGCGAACGCATTCATTACGATTTCGAATACTGGGCGGCGACCTGCGCCCGGATCAAAGACAAAACATCGGGCAAGATCGTCCCTTTCGTCCTGCGGCGGCCGCAGCTCAAATTGCTGAAAGTCCTCGTCACGATGCTGTTCGCCGGCGTGCCGATCCGCGTAATCGTCCTCAAAGCCCGCCAATGGGGCGGCTCCACCCTCGTACAGCTATTCTATGCGTGGATTCAGCTATTCCACCGCATCAACTGGAACAGCTGCATCGTGGCCCATCAGAAGGATCAGGCGCGCAACGTGCGGGCCATGTATTCGCGCATGGCGCAACACCATCCGCAGGAAGTGTGCCCGGTAAAATTCCAGAATTTCGAAGGTTCCCAGTCCAACCGACAGCTGGAAGGGCGCGGCGCCGTGGTCTCGATCGGCTCGGTACAGAACCCCGAGGCGCTGCGCTCCGACGACCTGAAACTCGGCCATTACACCGAGGTCGGATTGTGGGAGGACACACCCAAACGGAAAGCCGAGGACGTGATACAGAGCACCGTCGGTTCCATTCCCGACGATCCCTTTACCAGCGTCGTATTGGAGAGCACCGCAAAGGGCGTCGGCAACTATTTCCACAACACATGGCTCAAAGCCGAAAAAGGCGAGAACGGCTATACCCCGGTTTTCGTCGCGTGGTTCGAAATAGACCTCTATTACCGTCGATTCCGTTCCGCGCAGGAAAAACTCGATTTCGTGCGCAGCATGACCGAGGAAGAAATCTATTATTTCAACCTCGGAGCCACGCTCGAAGGGCTGAACTGGTACCGGCAGAAACGCCGCACCATGCCTTCCGACTGGCGTATGCGCTGCGAGTTCCCGTCCACCGCCACGGAGGCATTCGCCACCACGGGTCGGAACGTCCATAACCCGAACGACATCCAACGTATGATGGCGCAATGCTCCGACCCGGCCTGGCGCGGCGAACTGATCGCCGATGCCGCCTACGGGGCGCAGGCCCTCGACGAATCGCTCCGGTTCATCCCCAGCGAACAAGGGACGCTGTGGCTGTGGGCGCTTCCCGACAAGAGCCGCCATGTCGCCAACCGCTATGTCGTCTCGATGGACATCGGCGGCAAGGGCGAGGACGCCGACTGGACCGTGATCCGCGTGATCGACCGTTATATGAAACTCCTCGGCGGGGACGAGGAGTGCATCGGCACGTGGCGGTTCCACATGGACCAGGACCTCGCCATCTGGAAAGCCGTGCAACTGGCCGAGTTCTACAACCACGCGCTGTTCGTCCCGGAGTTCAATTCGATCAAAAAACGCAAACCCGAAGACAGCGATTTTTTCTACACAATCCTCGACGAGATCGTGGACGTTTACGACAACATCTATTCGCGCGACGACCCCACGAAAGTCCGCGAGGGCGTGCCGCCCCGATACGGATTCCATACCAACAAGGCGACGAAGGACGACCTCGTTACGCAGATGCAGCGCCGGTTCCGCGACCGGCTCTATGCCGAGAACGACCTTCGGGCTCTCGACGAGGCCATGACCTACGAACAGAAGTCCGACGGTTCCTACGGCGCCGTTGACAAGTTCCACGACGATATTTACATGGCTACCGCTATCGGTCTAAAAGTTTCATCGGTCATGGACCCGCCCGTTGAAATCCCCCTCAACGAAAAACCCCGGTCCCAAAGGACCGAGGTTCGCACGCATGCCAATTTCTGATTTTTCGCTATATTTATGGCCGGAATTTTCATATTAACACTAAAACATGGCTGTCACAAGTTTAATCATCGCTATTCTGTCGTTGTTATTCGGTGCCTTCACGTATTTCAGACACGACCGAAAACTCAAAGAGCAGCAGAAAATCATTAATGAATACCAGATTATGAAATTACAGCGTGAAATCGGCGAAGCGAAGAAAGCCGAGGTCAGAGCTACCGTTGTCAACAGGTCCCACATAGGGAGTAGCTTCTCAGGCACATTGCTGATCAAGAATTACGGCAAAGGAGTTGCAACCCATGTATTGTTTAGGGCTATTCAATACTGTCCCAATTTATCTTTGCCTTCTGTCACTTATTCCCAACTTCTACCGCAGGAACAGCAGGAAACACCTTTAACTTGGGTATTTGGCGGTGGCGGAAGCATCGACATATTACTTTCATGGAACGATGAATCGGGTGAACGTCGGGAAAGCAGGCAATCGCTCCAATTATAACATCCACACACGAAAATCCCGCTCTGAAAATTCAGAGCGGGATTTTTCATCGTTCCCCGATCTATGCCGCCGGCTGGTTCGGCATCACGGGCCCCTGCCCGGGAGACTGTGCCCCGAACATCCGCGCCAGCAATGCCGTCGCCTGCGGATTCGCGTTCTGTGCGGCTTCGGCCTGCACCTGCGCCATCGCTTCCGGGTCGAGCTGCTGGCCCTGCTCCTGCTGCTGGCGCAGCGACTTGATCTGCGCCGCGAGTTTCTTGCCGAACGGCAACGTGGTGTTTTCGAGGAACAGATCGAACGGCAACCCCATCTTCACGAACTCCATCAGGTAGTCGTCGATCCGCTGGCGGAATACCGGGGCATCCGCGGCCTGCGCGATCACCAGCGCGTAGTTGTCGGCAATTGCCTGCGCCTTCTCGGGAATGTACTCCGCCGCCGCGTCGCTGTACGCCTGCCCGGCCACAGACAAATGGCGCCGCTTGTCGTAATACTGGATCAGCACTTTCAGCAGCTTGTCGTCGCGCTTGCGGCTGAACTCGTTGAAGCGGTCGAACAGGAGCACGAAATTCAGCAAGGCATTCTGCGCCTGCTGGGCATACAGCGACGAGGGAGTTCCCGATTTCGCCACCTGTCCCTGCAAAGCCCCTGTCAGTCCGGCGATCTCCTTTGCCTGCTGCATATCGAAGTTCAGTATCTCCCAGACGCCGATATTCGTCGAGTTCCGCGACAGGTATTCCGGCAGCGGCACGCCAGCCTTCGCTTTGTATCGCACCACGCCGTTGATACGCTCGATCTGCTCGGCATAATCTTCCAGGGTCAGGTCTGCGGGTATCTGCTCCTCGGCGATGAACAGCGTATTTTTCGCGCTTCCGGCGATGATCGCGTCGAGCATGGTCCGCTGCCGGTTGATATTGCGCTGAATGTCGATCAGGTCCGACAGCAGCGGTTTCGCCAATCCGTCCACGATCGGCATGGCCGCAAAGACATACGGGTGCTGCTGGTGCTTGTAGGGGGTCTCCATTTCGAGCAGACATACACCCTGCGGGGTCAGGTATTTCACATACCAATACTCTTCGTACCGGCGTTCATACTCGATCCGGGCCTCTTCGGCATCCTCCTCGGTAAGCCCTGCGGCCAACGCCTGCCCGCGGCGGCGGTCGTTCTCGGCCTCCGCAGCCCGCTCCACGGCGTCGAACCCGTCCAGATACTCTTTCGGTAAATCCGACGTGGCGCGGTCATGCACCCACAACACCCACCGTCCCATCTTCTGCCATACCTCGATCACGCGGCATTTGTTCAACGCCGAGGTGTTCTGCCAGAAATCCAGCGTCGCAAGCACGTCCGCCGCCGTCTGATTCACCGTTTCGGCAATGCTTCCACGGCTGAACATCGGGGCATACAATTCGCGCAACGCCTGCTCGTCCGACGGCGTTTTGGCAAAATTCGCCAGCAGTTCCCCGGGGGTATAATCATGCAGTTCGAATATACGCCGCAGATCGAACATGCGCGGGTCCTCGCAGTCCTGATTCCATCCGATACGATTCTGATTCACGAAATAGATTTTCCCGTCCGTGTCGTTCCGCTCGTCCCATGCCGTATATGTCACCTTACCCCACGATATGCCCATCGACAGCAGGCAGAACAGGTGATTGATGTCGAGCGTCGGATTCTCGTTCAGTTCCAAACACGCCTGCAACGTGTTGGTGAGCATTTCGGCCACTACGTCGTCCTCGCTGCGCCGGGCGCGGACGACCGACTGGTATTTGTTCGAAAGCATCTGCCCGAGGATGTTGCGAATGAACTCCTGCATGATGTTCAGCGAGATCGGCGTGATCCCCGTCCGGGAAATCAGGACCTCTTCGCGGACCATTTTCCCCGCGTTGTCCGGATCGGCCACCATGTCGCCCCATTGATCGCCGCCCATGTAGCGCATGAACCGCTCGTGATCGCGGCGTTTCCCGTCCAGTTGCGACCAGTCGTTCAGACAAGCATACAGCAGGTCCATGTTTTCGCCGATCTCCGCCTGCGAGCGACGTATCTGCGACCTTACGCCTTTCGGATATTTCACCGCTCCGTTCTTCCTGCCCGACGCCAACGCCCGCAGACGCCGGATGTCTACACTCATTTCAGCCATATATTACCGTTATTTGTTGTTTTCCACATCAACCATATATTCCCGTTTCCGTTCCATCAACTGCCGCATCCGCTCCGCATAGCGCTCGTTGTACACGATCACCTCGTCGAGGTCCTTTTCCTCTTCGCTGATTTTCCACACTTTCCGCGCCCGCCTCCGCCAGCGTTCCTGCTGTTCGGGCGTCATAGCTTGCCAGTCGTAATCCTTGCGCATATCACCCGCAGCCGTCACCCCGGAGTTTTTCAGGGCCTCCGCATACTCCTCATCGAGTTGTTTCAACTCCGGAACCGTTACATTTCCGTAGATGTCGCGTTCGGCCCGCATCCCGAGCGCTTCGGCCTGCCGGTAGGCGGTGTAGTTGCGCGTCCACTTGTCGCGGCGTTTCTTACCCACCCGTTCGGCGATGCGCCGCTCGGTGAAAATCATCCGCTCGTGGTATTCCTCTTCGGTCTCCCCCTCTTTGGGTTCCCCGGCGAGGAGTTTGGCCTGCGACTGCGGAGCGTTGAGCATCCGCATCAGGTCCTCCACATCCACCCCGTCGCGGATCATGCCTGCGATTCCCTGATACATGTTCACGAACGATTCGAGGTCTATCCCGAGGCCGTTCGCCGAGATCGTTTGCAGGGCCAGATAAGCCGCCGTCTCGTTCCACGCATCGGGATTCTCCTCTTTCATAATCCGGCGAAGTTTTTTTGTAAAAGCAATCATATCAGAAAGCAAAACCGATGGATTGGCATCATACCCATTAGCAAAGCTTTCAATAGCCGATCCGACCGTCGTGTTGCGCACGGCGGCTACAAAGGCCGATTTCGCCAGCTCACCGGGTATCTCGTCCCGGGTCTCCGGGACAAAGAGGTATTTCCATACATTGTTACCGATACCCCAAATAATATTCAAAATAAATCCGAATACGGCGATATTGAGCCAGGCTTCCTTTTTTGCGGCTGCAACATCCTTAATTGCCTGGTCGAATGCCTCATCCTCCGAAAATCCCCGCTCTTTGTAGTACTCCGCCCGGTTGCGCCGTTCCTGGTCTGCATTGCGGAACAATTCGTTTATTCCTTCCAACATTTTGCGCAGATAGGCGAAATTCGAGTTCTGGAACGTGGATAGGGACACGCTCCAAAAATCCCGGTCGGCCTGCATCTGCCCGATATACATGCCTTCACTCGATTGCTGGGTCTCGTTGATCGCCACCGCAGCGTCGATGCGCGCCAGCCGTTCGGCTTCGGCCTTGTCCCTGCCGCGTTCCATATATTCGGCCCGTTGGAAATCATACACGGCTTTCGCCCCATTCGCGCAGGTCAGGGCATCTATAAAGGCGTTCGAGACCATACCGTACCTGTTCATCTTGTCGAGCCATTTATCGAGCGCCGGCGCAGTCATTTGTGCCAGTTTTTCGTTGCCGGCCATGCGGCCCAGCCACCGCTCGCGGAACGACGGAATATTCTCGATGCACCAACGCCAGTTCTTCGCCCAGGTCGTTGGCGCGAGGTTTTTCGTCAGCATCGCCCAGAATTTCGGATTTGCCGAGTAGGCATAGAAAGCAGGGAACGAAAGAATTTGCTTCAATGCCGTATTCATTCGGAAGGCGATCTTACTCGACGCGGCCAGCTTGCCAAGCGCGATCCACGCCCGGTTCACGTCGTTCGCCTGCGGCCGATAACTGTCGGCCGCAAGCTGCGCGGCCACCTTCAGCCGTTTGTGCAGTCCCGGATTACGGGCGTCGAGCATCCGCCGGAACGCCGTGCTGGTCAGCAGCGCGTTCATGTCGAGCACGACCCGCGTAAAGGCGTTCCAATGTTCCATCTGCTGCCCGTGCTCCAGCATCAGGTCGAGGGCGTTCGTGTGCAGGTTCAGGATTTGATTGTTGCGGGTGCGCTTGATGATCGACCCGGTGATCGCCGACGGCAGCGTGTCCGGATCGGGTTCCGAGCCGTCCACCTCCTGCCGCACGTAGCTTTTCTGGATTTTCAGCGGCACGTAGTTCTCGATCCGGGCCATCTGTGTCCCGAATACGGCGAGGTGCGTCGCGTTGTAGGTTTTCCGGCGCTCGGGCAGGAACTCGTTTTGAAGCCAGTCGGCGAACTGCACGTAGCGTGCCGGAAGAATCCCGGCCAGCGCAACCACATCCTCCTCTTTGATGCCCATCCGTTTTAGTTTCACCCGCCCGTCGGTCATTTTGTTCGCCATGTAGATATACAGCGCTTCACCGATCGTCGGGTTGTACGCCTCCTCCACGGCCGCCATTTCCTGATTCCCGGCATCGGTCCCTTTCTGCTTGTCATGCTCCGGCTTCCGGGGTGCGGCGTTCGTAATCGTGATCGTCGCTTCCGTAGGTGCATTGCTGTCTGCCACGACCTCGGGATAGCTCTTGCCGAATACGGCCTGCGCCTTTTCGTCGAGCGCCCGTTTAAAATCTTCGTAGCCGAGGTAATAACGGCCGCGAGATTCCACGTAACCGTCCGCGCTGCGCATGAAATGATCGTACAGCGCACCCTCGCCCTTCGGGGCGTTCACGCTTATCGTTTTCAGCAGATAATCCATCGAATAGGCCGGCGAGAGCAGGAAATCCATCGTCCGGCGGTAGCCCTGCGTCCATACGCCGGGCCGCTCGTCGAGTACCGGAATCCGGCTCCCGTCGTCCACATCGCGGAAAGCCTCTTTTACGATCTTTTTGCGGCGCTCCCGCTCCTGCTCCTTCCACTCGGACAGTATCTCGCGCCCGGTGCCGATCTGTCCCGAAAGCAGCCCTGCCGTCTCTTTGAGAGCACCGGCCCGATGCCCCTTCGTTTCGACACGCTCGGCGTCCAGCGCATCGATCAGTTCGTTGTTGTAAAGAATCTGCTTTTTCAGTAATTCGAACAACTCTTTGTGCCCGGCCTTGTTGGCCGCGATCCGCTCCCGGCGCAGCTGCGTATTGCGCGCCCGCAGCGCTTCGACCTCCCGGTCTATCTCGTCAACCTCCCGACCATAACGCACGGCCTCCTGATAGGCTTCGAGGGCGCTGACGGCATCCAGGTCGTAGAGCGTGTCGGCATCCTCCTGTTCGCGCAGCTCCCCGGCGACCTCCGCCGCGGGCCGGTCGAGGTTGTTGCGGAAAATCTCGAACATCCGCCGTGTGCGGTCGTCCACCTCTTTCGCCACCGAGACCCCGCGCGGCCCTTTGCCTTGCACTTTCAGTTTCAGAAAGTCGTCCACCACCTTCTGCAAACGCTTTATTTCGAGGTCCGTTGCCACTTCGGCAATACGTTGCAGGGGCTTCTCCACCTCCTGCCGGGCCGTAGCCTCCTCGATCTGCCGGATAAGGGCGTCGAACTCGCGCTTGCCCATGATCTCCACCAGGTCAGAACCGACCTCCCTGCGGACGCGGCGGCTGACGATCTGCGCCACGGCACGCGCCGATGCTTTGCTTTCGCGCACGGCACGCCGCAGGTCGGCGATCAACTGCTGCTGTTTGGTCAGTTTCGGGGCGAAACCGGCCATATCATCGTTTTCGTTGCCCGGAAAGCTAAGATTTATATATCCTCCTCTACCTCCACCCAAGTGTCCGTTTCCGTCGCCGGCAGTTCTTTTTTTGCCCTGCTCAACGCTGCTCCGAGCGATTTCTCGCCCTCGGCCATCAGTTCCTCGGCCCGCGACATCTGTCGCTGCGTAACCTCCGAGGGCAGGAAATAGTCGGCTATAAGGCGATTCTGCACCTTTTCCAAATTGAACTTTGGCTTTTCCATCTTTCAGTTCTTTACATTGAAACAATATCAATTCTTTCAGTCCTCCGGGAACGTTGTGTGCGGACATATAATCATCCACTACGTCGATTCCAGCGTCCTCCGCATATACATATTTTTGCAGGATGCCCTTTTTCCACAGTATATCGACATTCCGGCTTATCATTTCGTTAATGCCGTCGATCATACTTTCCGGATCGTCCGCATCCACATGGTAACTTTTCTCCCGCTGTTCGAGACGGTGGTTCATGTAGTCCGCTCCAGCCTCCGTTGCGGCATCATACAATCGGCCGAGACCTGCATCCGATTCCATCCACATATATCGCGTGATGAAATGCGCCCGCTCGTGTAGCAAAGTCTTTTCTGCATCAATACGCCGTCTATGATCGTTTGCCCGAATCAGTAGTGTGTCGCCGAAGCGGATGCCATTCGGGCAATTCACTTGTTCGAAATACCGCAAATTTGTTTCCGGCACGCCCAAATCCCGACAGCGGGCAACAAATTCGGCTTGATTCCGAGCCACAACTACCGGATTATCAATCCCGAATTTGCGCTGCATGTCGTACACCGAATCCTCCACGGCCCGTAAATGGGCATCGCTTGCGCCATCCTTGCCGAACGTCTCTGCTACCGGGTCCGACTGCATGTATGCCTCGATCTCGGCATCCACCGCGGCCAGCTGTTCGTCAAAGTTAGCAATATTTCCGCGGTCGGCAATCAGCGCATCGCGCTTATTTTCCAACTTTTCGAGTGTCGTCACCTTCCGCTCAGTAAATTCCCGTTCACCGATAAAACTGAACCGAGCCTCGGAGTTGCTCCCGACTTTCGCATATTGCCCTTCATCGGGCGTTATCCATGCCACATCATCCACCGAAACCTCTTTACTGTACACCGGCCCGCCTCCGGCGTAATCCGCAGCATTCAGCCGCGACGGCGAAACGAATACTCCCTGTTTGATAGGATAAGAACTGTACACGGTCATCCGGCCTGTTTTTGTAGCTTCTTCCAGCAGTTCCAAGCCAATGTCAGGATATGCCGTATCACCCTCTGATTTGGCTTCGTTTACGACCTCTTCGAACGACTTTATATCTTCGATATTTCGGATACCGGTATGCACATCGTCCCTCATCGGATTGTAACGTTCGATGATCTCCAACTGCATCTGCTTGTGTCCGGCAACCCGCTGCGGCTCCGGTTTGGGGCCCCGGACTTTTTGCAGGTCTATTCCTTCCACAAAATCGCGCAAAGGCATCTGCACGAATTTTTTAGTGGTAAGATCGTCCAATTCACGCTTCGTCCATTTTGCGAATGTGTCTTTCAGGAATCCCCAAAATTTGCGCATCCATGCACGCAATTTACCCAACAGCACCGATGAATCGGTTATCGCGTCTTGTTTTCCGGCAAATTCGTCGGCAACCATGCGCGAGAGCGTTTCACTCACCCTCAACTCTTCGGGCAGCTCTTTGTAATTCGGATCGGCGTTCACCTCGTCCCAAACAAAGGTCTGCTTCATCAACTCCACACCGCGCATCCATAGTTCAGGATTTTCCCGGGCCACGATCTGCGACCACAATTCCGTGTATTCGTGCATAGGTGTTGCTGCGTTCATCCGCTCGCCGTCGAGGTATATTTTCCCGCCTGCCGTGAATCCGTACACCTCGCCCTCCGGCGTCCGGAAATAGCGGATATTGGGATCGAACAAATCTTTGATCGTTTCCTCACCAATAGTTCCAAATCCCCGGACCAGGGTGCGTTCATTGATGCCATCTTGGGCACGGAGGAACTGAATAGCATCGAATCCATTGTCGAAATTTTCCGCCGAGATCGACGGCGCAAAATGAATTATGCCGTTTTTATAGCGTCCTCTCGCCGTATAACCGATCCAGCCACGAATAAAATCGTCGAAATTCTCCTTCACTCCCGAATCAAAAAACTCTTCGGAGTGCGATCCGGCTACCAAATCCGCACCGTGTCCGTATTTCTCGTCTCCTAAAATCAGCGTCCCCGTTTTCGGATTCAGCATAAATCGCCGATTGTCCACCCGGGACAGGTCGGTCCGGTTCTTTTTCAGGTCGATTACCTGAAGCCTGTCGGATATTTCCACCGGCATTTTGTTGTCGGCTACGATCGAACGATTGATATTTTCCGGTCCGATTTTTGGATTCTCGAAATTTGTTACTATATTTGTTGCAGTAACAAGTCCTTGATTGATACCGCTTGGGCCGAAGGAGCCCCCCGCTGCTATCCAATTAAGGACTTTTTCTTTATCCACCCATTTCAGGTTCTCTTCCCTGAAATCAGTAAGCGACGTGTTCATATCCGCCAGCAGACGGTCTGCCGATTTGCCGTGAACGCTGGCGATGGCATTTACAGCAATACCATTACGCCCGGGTTTCAACCTTATGGCAACTGCAATCCGCTCGTTGCCGCGTGGAATTTCCGTAATTACGACGGTCGATCGAGCCTTATTTCCCCACTCATAGACCATGATCGGATTTTCCAAAGCAGCAGGAAGATTCCGAATATCATCCAATGATAACCCATGTTTGGAGATATGATCCTTTAACATACGTTGCGTAGCCGTAATTTCAGCATCATTAACTCCGCATGCCAATAAAATGGCACTTGGATTACCCAAGGCGATTTTATCTCCGGATAGCAACGTGCCGCCCTTCAATCGTTCCAACTGCTCGTTGAACCGCTCGTTAATCTCAGCCACCTGCTGCCGCCGTATCTCCATACCGCGCCCCGTGATCCGGTCATAAGCCGCCCGGACCGCGGCCGGATCGGTCACGACATTCTCCGCTCCGATCACCCGCCGCAGTTGGTCCACGATCACCTTCCACCGTTCGGGCGTTACACCTGCCGGCGCCGCCGACGCCTCGCCCACCACCGAGAACGGCACATCGTCCAAACCGATTTCCGGCCCGGAACCTCCATCCGCCTCCCGCTGAGCTGCCGATAATTCGTCGATCACCTGGCGGGCGGGCTTTTTCAATTTGATAATGGGGTCGATAAAATAGAGCTGTCCGTCGTTTCCTGTCAGCACATTGTCGCCTTCGACATCCGTTACCGATACCAGGTCGTTCCCGTACCGGTATTTATCCTCGGGCAGCAGTCCCCGCGCAGCCAATGCCGCGTCGATCTGTTTCTGCGTCGGCGAACCGAACGAGTTTATATAATCTTGTGACAGGACGATGCGTACATCGCCCAAATGATCGCTGATGCCCTCGAAAGTGTATCGGGTTTCCGGGAAAAGCAGGTTGTGGATCAGATGCTCGTAAATCGCATCCTCGGGTGCATTACCTTTAATGGCCGCCTTTGCATAGGGGTCCTTTATCTTGTAAATTTTACCACGGTCGCGGTTGATATATACGACACTCTCCCCGGTCCGCTTAGGATACTTTCCTCCGAAGCTATCCCATTCTTTTGGGTCGATATAAAGACCGTTTGTTTTGGCAACGGTTAATAATCGTTCGGATTCCGCTCCCTGACGATCTCTCTCGCTGTACTCTGAATCGTCATAGGATTCAGTTCCCAACCCCTTTTCAAACACTTGTATATCGCCTCGGTCGCCAATTCCCGATATTGCTCCGGAATTGTCTCCAAATACGCTGCGGCTGTCTGATCCGGCCAGTCGCTCATCATTATCTCGTCCAAATTTTTCTGTTGCTGTTTCATAGGTCTCGGGGTATGCACTTTCTGCAAAGTTACCGTTATTTTCGGGTTTCGACAAAGCTTTCCGCTCCTTTTCATACGCCTCTATAGCCGCCAGGTCCTCCGCATCCCGCGGGGCCGCGTCATCCTCCGTCACCCGGGCCGCCATGTCGCGCAGCTGCTCCATTGCCGATGCCCGCGACGGCGTGGCAAGCAACACGTCGATCACCTCGTCGCGCAGCGCCGCATCGTCCATATCGAAAGCATACCCATTGCTGTCCTGCCACAAATCATGCACGTACCTGCTGACATGCTTCGCTCCCGTGCCCTCGCTCCCGAGCATCCCGAACCGTGCCCGGCGTTCGCTCTCGTTCCCCGCAAACCCGAGTTCCGTCGCCACGCCGCGCTTCGTTCCGTCGGGACTGTCATTCCACACGAACCGCTGTCCGCGGGCGATGTCGGCCAACACCCGCGCCCGGACATTGGGCAATCCTTCCGGAAACAGCCGTTCGATCTCTTTCGAAAAGTTCTCCGCCGGTGCTTTACCGGTGACGGGCTCTTCGACCACACCCAACTGCTCCAAAGCCCCGGCCAACCGAGCATCTTCCTGTTGCATGGCGGCGATCTGCTGCTCCACGGCCATCGCTTTGTTCAGGTCGCCCATCCCGTCCAGCGACTTCCGCAGTTTTTCCATGTTCTTGGCATTGACCCCTCGGGCCACTTGCAGCCGCTCAACGGCTTTGTCGTGTCCGACGGCCGCCGACAGTTCCAGGGCCAGCATGTCCGCCTGCATGGCATTGAAATCCGGCTGCCCGTTCTTCAACCGCGGAATTTCCGGCCCTGCGGCCTGCTCCTGCGTTTCTTCCGGGATTTCCGTTTCATCCGCGGCTGCCGGGACCGCTTCCTCGCTCGAACCGACCGTCTCCGGTATAGATTCCTCCTCCACGGGTCCGACAATCTCTCCGGCCGCCACCTGTTCGGTCACGATCCGACCCCCGCCGTCCTGCACCGCCATGTTGTAACTTCCGTCCTCGTTCACTCCCTCGACGGCGCCGATGCGGCCGTCCTTCAACTGTACCAGGCCGCCAGTCTCGACCACCTCAGCCAACGCTTCCTCACGTGCCGCCGCGTCGAGCTGTTCACGAATCGCCTTCAACGCCTCCGACCGAACATCCTCGGCGCTCACCGCCTCGACGATCATGTCAATCTCCCGGACCGAGATCTGGTGCATTGTGCCGTCCTCGTATCGCACAACTACGGTAGGGTCCGACTGCACGACATCCACCTCTCCCGTCTCCGGATCATAGACCAGATTGGCCCCCTTGATGATGTTCGCCTGCCGTCCGTCCTGCATCGTCGCCGTATAAACCACACCGTCGTCACGGTTCTTCGCCTGCGCGATCTCCTGCTCGGCCATTTCGACCAACTGCCTTTCGGCCCGCTGTTCGGGCGTCGGTTCCGGCCTCAACTCCTGTACGGCGATTTGCTTCAATCGGGCGGCATATTCAGCCACCGCGGCCCGCTCTTCGGGTGTCCGAACCTTCTCCCGCCGAGACAACGCCTGCTCGAATCCACCCTCCCGGAGACCGTATTTCCGGCCGATCTCCGCAGCCAGCATCCCCGGAACATCCAGCGTCCCGGCATCCACCTGCCCGGAGAGCTCCACAACCTGCCGGACCAACTCCCTGTCATACGGCTGCCCTTCGACAGCTTTCCGCACCTCGTTCTTCACGGCTTCGACCGGTACGCCCCGCTCCGTCGCATACGCCTGCGACGCCTCGTCGAGCGCCTGCACTCGGTCGATCAGGGTCTCGTAATACTGAATGCTGTTCACCTCCCGCACACCTGCGCTCTCACGCTCGAACGCCTCGGCGGCCTTCTCGGTGGCGAACGTGCGTCGCTGCACCAGGTTCCCGGCCGGATCGAGCAGATCCACCGTCGTCCGACCGTCTTCACCCACGCTCCGCCTCACGTCCGTCGTCAACGGCAACCGTTCCGGAATACGGCCCTCTACCAAATACATCAGTTTCGCTTTCGCCGACACGGGAACCTCCGGCGACCGCATTACGTCGGCATAGCGGCTCCCCAACTGCTCCGCGGCCCGCTCGGCCACCTCACGCTCCGACGCCGTCTCCTTCGCGTTCAGCAAGTCGAACACAGCGCGTTTGTACGAACGCCCGTCCACTCCTGCACGTCCGAGGGCATCCACCTCTTCGGGCGTGAACTCCGTCTCGGCAATTACCTTGTCGTAGAACCCGGGATTTTTCGTCCGCCCTCGTTTCAGAGCGCCGACACTCTTCATAATGCCGAGCACACCGACGCTGTGGGCGAAATCCTCAGCCAACTGCTCCGGCGAACCCCATTCTCCCGTGCGCAACCCGTCGTAAAGGGTCCCCATACCAACGAATGCGGCATTTTCCGCTGCAAACCCGCCGAGTTCCGCAGCATAGCGTCCCAACCGCGACGTAGCCGCATCGGCCACGCGCCCCGTTGCCATCCCTATCCCCGGAAGCAACGCCCCCGTAGCAAAACCGCGGACGGTCGCACCGAGCACGTCCCAGAAACTCGGTTTTTCACCAGCCGCAGCCATCGCCAGCGGCGTCGCCACGGCATCATAAGTCCCCAAAGTCGTACCGCTCGCCACCAATCCCTGCGCAAGACGTTGAGCCATGCTCCCGGCCACAAGTCGCCGGGCTACTCCTTCGGCACCTTCGGTAATTCCCCGTGCCATCAGCCGCTTCATCACATTGCGCTCGGCAGCCCGACGAAGAACCGCGGCCCCGGCCTTGCCCAATGCTCCGCCTGCGGCAAACACCGGACCGCTCGACAGCAGCCCGGCCACATCTCCACCCATACGTGTCCATATCGACGGATTGTATTTTTCCAATGCGCGCTGCATGATCTGGGCATGCAGGGCTTTGTCGCCTCCCGTTGCGTTGCTGACGGTCCACTCCGCCAACATCCCCGGCACCGAAGCGTTGAGCGCGATCCGGGCAAAAGTTTCCAGTTCGCTCTCGGGCATGTTACGCCGGGCCATTTCCTCCACGAGCCGTCCGGTTATCCCTTGCTGGAACTGCTGTGCCTGCCGTTTCCAGGCGGCATCCGCGGCTTTCTGAAAGGCTTCCTGCTCCCCGACTATCCGTTTCTGCTCTTCCGCCACGGCCTTGTCATACTGCTTGCGCTGTACGGGCGACAACGCAGCCTGCAACTGTTCAACCTCTTGCTCCGACACATCCCCGATAGCGGGCACAGCCTTTTGCAAACGCTCGGCCGCCGCCGCGAACTCGGGATCATCGGCCAGCCTGTCGGCAATGTAGGCGTTCGCCTTCGCGGGGTCGATTCCCGACAATACCTCCTCCACGATTCGCGCGGGCCCGCGCTCCCTGCGGCTCGTCGCAGCCATCTGCACCGCATCGGCGACATAATCCCCCACCGGGTCGATATTGAAATGCTCCAACCATCGCCGGTCTCTTGCTCTGCCCTGTTCGGTCAACGTCTTGCGGGCGCGTTCGTCGGCTGCTGCCTGCACCGGTTCGATCCCGGGCATGACCTGGTCCCGGAAAAATTCGTCCAGGTCCCGGTCGCTCTTCCGCAATACCGTACCTGACGGCAGCACCATGTCACCCGTTGCCGGGGCTTCGCTGCGTTCCGGGTCGAGCAGCACTCCCGACCGCACCGGGGCTGTATTCAGTATGCCACGCACATCGAAACGCTCCACGGGCATCCGCTGCTCCGTTTTATCCGCTGGGGCCGACACAGCCGCTTCTTCCGTTTCGGGCTTCTTTTTTTCGGAGACTTCGAAAGGAAGCAGCGAGGATGTCGGAGCCACCATTTCCGGGGCCGCCGATACGGGAGCAGCAATCGGTGAAACCACCTGCGGTTTGCCTGTATTTAGCCCGAATGCCTTATCCAACAATGCCCTTTTATCGTTGCTCAGGCCCGATACATACCGGGCAGGAACCGGCACACGTGCTCCTTTCAGAAAACTCACCCGTTGCTCCCGGGTACGATCATCCTTGAAGCGGTCACTTTGTTCCGCCTCGGCGATGTCGCGCTCAATGTTCGCATTCCACTCTTTTGCATCAGCAACATCCGAACTCGGCTTCCAAAAATTCACCGAACCGGTATTTTCAGTATTGAAAACCTTATCGAGGGCGTTCCTCTTTTTTTCATCCAATCCCATAGCGCTATTCCATTCCGTTATCAGACAAATAGGCGGATATGTCTTCAACCGACACATCTTCAAGCAATGCCGCAATCTGATCCCATTTTATCGAATATTTCCGTGTCAACTCGTTCAAGTAAACTACCTCTTTGTCCGAAAGATCGTATCGGTCGATTATCGGTGCTATCTGCTTTGCCAGCGCCGTCGCCGCCACCACCTCCTGCTTGCTGTACGATGTAGCATCCCTGACGGTCCTGGTCGGGAACTTTCCGCCCGTCGTCGTCGAGGTCCGGGTCTTCGGCAGTAACAGTTTGGTCAGATAGGCCACATCGTCGTCTGCACCGCCTTTCAGTACTGCGGCATTGCGTTGTTCCGTAAGCCGCTGTTTGTGCCGCTCCTGCTGCAATTCGCGCCGTATCTCCGCCTGTTCTTCATACAATTCCCGACGATTCCCGGCCCGCATCGCTTCACGGTCCATATAATCCTGTGCCGTGCTCAGTTGCTTTTCCTCAGCAGCCGCATCGCGCCACCGCTCCCGGGCCAACGCCGCCCGATCTCCCGCATTACGTTCCAGCATGGAGCCCATCAGCCCACGAAAGCGCTGATTTGCGATTATGTCGTGGTTTTTGAGTTGTTGAAGTCGTTCCAGCGTGTTCCTATACATGCCCGGCATTTTCGGGACATACCCGCGGCCCGCACGGCTGCCCAAACCATGAATTCCTCCGAACAGCGCACCGACGAACTCCCCGACAGCCTGTCCGATCGCCAGGTTCCGGAGCTTGCGCTGCTCTTTGGCCGTATTCTCGGGTTTTACGGTGTTCACCAATGCCAGCCGGGCATGTTCCTGCTCGGCCAGCCTTCGTTCCCACTCCCGCATCGCATCCTCGCGCCGCTTTCCGGCCGACTGCCGGCGCTTTGCCATCGACGCCGATAACCCGCCGAACTCGGCATAAGGAGCCGCAGCGGTTTCAGATACAGCCGCAGATTCCGCAGACGCCTGCACAGCCGTAGCCGGTTCTTCCCGGATTTCGGGAGCCTCCACAGTCTCCGGTCGCAGTTCTGCGCCCGTTACCGGCTTATAAACTTTCTTCCGTATCTTTTCAGCCATAGCATCACCCTATTTTGTACCGACCGGACCATGCGGGAACACCTGTGGCATTCTTCGCCATCGACTGCACCTGCGGTGATACTCCGACGCCCGCTTTCGCTCCTCCGCCGCCCGAAGCACCCGTCCCGCCGGCAAACGCCGTTCCCAGCCCCGCAGCCGCTCCCGTAAGACCTTGCACCAGGTTGTCCACACCCGAAGTGTCCATCAGATTTTGAATTTTCAGGTTGTCGAGGTTGCGCGTTTCATCCATGTACTGTTGCTGCACCCGGTCTTTGTGCCGGGCTCCGGCCCCTGCTATCTGACTGACGACATCGGCATAATTTCCGTTGAGTTTCGCCGCCTGCGCCACTTTCGCCTCGTCTGTCATACCGGATTTTATGGCGTTCGTGTTCGCCGCCTTCTGCGCCTCTTTGTTATACTCGAACACCCGGCGCAATGCGGCCCGCGAATCGGCCCGGTCGAGATAGTTGGTTCCCATCTCCGCATCCCGCCATTGGGTCAGTTTCTTTTTCTGTTTTTCCAACTCGCGTTCTGCCTGCCTCCGACGCTTGTTTGCCGCCGCCGCACCGAATATGCCCGAGGCCGCCGAGGCAATGCCGCCGATGATCGCCCCGACAAACGAGACCTGCACCTGCGGATCGTCCATTGCAGTAAATCCGAGCCGGTCCAATGCGACGCAGAGGGCCCATACCAACAAAATCCAAATATTCCGTCTGCACATAGTCTATTATTTTATTTACTTAAATGCTCAAAAATAAACTATTATATTTACTTTTGCTATGAAAACGTGTCACAAAAAAACGCGAAAACCTCATGACCGCCCCGGTGAAAAAGACCGCTTCCCGTCGTAAGACGGCCGCCCGGAAACAGCAGGAAACGCGCCTCGAAAAGCAGGAGCGCGACAAACTGATCTGCTACCGCTATGCGCAGCTGCGCAATGCCTCGCGCGTTGCGCAGGAGTACGGGGTCAGCCGGATGTACGTCACCCGCACCTGGGAACGCCTCACCCCCGACGAACGGGAAACGCTGCTCTCCGTCCGGGAACAGGTTGACGAGGACCTGAACCGCCGTATCGTGAAAGCCGAAGCCGCTGCCGGCGATGAATTTACGGCGAACGTCGTGCAGGCCCGCGAGCTGCTGGGCAAAGAGCTGATCCGGCGCTGTACGGACGTATCGCTCCGGAATATTTCCGACAAGGATTTCACCTCCCTGCTCCGGCTTGTCGCCACGATCGCGGCGCCGGGTGACAACTCCGACAAACCGACCGGCCCCGCCGACGATTTTTTCAACGCCCTGCGGCAGTCGATCCAAAAGTCCATCAATCAAAACGACGAATAAATCATGGCAAAGCAAGAGAACAACCGCAGGCGCGCCTCCGTTCCCGTTTCGGGTCTCGACACCTCGACGCCCGATCTGACCGTCACCGACGGCAAGTGCGAAGAACTCCATAACCTACGCTGGGAAACGGGCGGCTGGCATAATATCGACCCGTTGAAAATCATCCATTCCCTCCGGGCCACGGACGGGAACAGGGAGAGGTTTTCGAAACTCTCGATCATCTACCACCACCCGGCCACCGGCGATGATACCTATATCGCCTCCGTTCCCAACGCCGACGGTACGATCGACCTGCTCCTCGCCACCGTCGCCGACGGGACGCTGAGTATCGACACGGACAACATCTGCCCGATCTATATCGACAACCGCATGACCGGCGGTGTGGAAACCATGTCTCAGGCTGTTTTCCTCGTCAGCCTGAAAGCCGTGGCTTCGGATGTCTCCGTAGAGGTCAATTACAGCAGTACCATCATCGGACGGGAACCCGGCACCGCGACACTTGCCATCCCCAAAGGGGCCCTCCAATCGGAAAATTACATCAACAACGCCATTTCCGAGAACAATGATAACGCTTACCCCGTACCTTCCCGGGACGGCACCTACCGCTACATGGTGTTCGCCAGCGAAGAGGCAGCCCGCAACTATAACGGAGCCTTCGCTACGGGACTTCCCGCCGACATCCGGATCACACATTTCGGAAATGTCCTTATCGTGACGGACCCCGCGAACCGGCGCGTCATCTACTACTACCTCAACAAAGGCAGTTACGAAGAGTTCCAAATCCCGCGGCCGCCCGTCGTGCGACAGTCCGCGGTCCTGGGATTGAACGGCTACTACTACCGCAAAGAGAACCCCTTCGACCCCGACGAATCGGGGATACATACCCTGTGCACCGGCATTATGAAATACGAGCCGGATAACATAAAGAACGGAGTTCCCTTTTATAACATCTCTACGGGGACGTTCTATATCCCGCAGGTTAGTGCGGAATATTTCTGGGGCGAGGTCTGCTTCTTCGCGGCGTTCCGGATGTCCGACGGTTCCGTGGTCGCTCCCTCGGCCCTCGTCATCGCTGCCTCCGAACCCTTCGCCGCGGGAACCGAATACCGCAAATACTGGTCTGCCTATTCGGAAAAAACCATGCAGCCCGGCGTGCTGTACACCAAGAAAGCGGGCGACGATAAACTCGTATATATCAAGACCGTACACACAAGCGGGGACTGTACCCCCTTTACTTTCTGGATACGTCCCTATATCACCCTCACAATTCCCCGCAACCTCAATACGCGGCTCGTCGAAAGCGTCGTTATCTATTCCACGCGCATCAACCCCACCTGGGACAGCGAGAAACTCAACGACCTGCGTGTCTTTGATTCAGGCATCGAAAGCCGCGTCCCGGAGCTCCGAGTTCCCGATTTCTGGGCCGACAACCGCCTCCCCGAGCAGCCTTTCTACTTCGTCAAATCCATCCCTATTGGTGACTTCACCGACAGCGAATACAGCATGTACCTCGGCGGGGACCTGCTCGAAGACATCGAACACAACAGCGCCTATGAACCCATAGACGCTCATTCGCTCTATTTCGGCATCGCCAAAGAATATAACTCCCGCATTCATGTCGGCGGAGAACTTGCGACAAAACTATTCGATGGTTATGGAAGCGATTTTTTCCCGGCAACGACTACCTCTCCGGAGTACTCCCTCCTGACAGACGTGCGCATCGACGATACGGATTATTCGGTCGAGACCTCCTCCACAGGATTCCTGCAGGACGAAACGCAGCTTGTCCTGAATAAGATACTTTCGTATCCCGACAGTCGTGCAACCCTTATCTACTCTCCGGGCAACGACGCCGGAGACGGATACGCGCCCGCCAGCATCAAATTGCAACCCGCAACAGCTAACAATTTCGCATGGGCCGTATATGAGCGTGAATACGAAACTTATCAGCTGTACGATTACTATTACGTGAAATATTCCGCCGCTTTTTACAAGGCGATGCAGGAAGATGAATACCGCGACGGTACTGGTCCCGGATTGCCCACAAATCCCCCGGTGTATGTTCCCCAAAGCAACAAACTTCGTGTTTCAGCCCCGAACAACCCCTTCTCCTTCCCGCTGGCCAACTCCTATGCCATCGGCACGGAGAGCAACCGCATTCTGGCTGTCAACTCTGCCGCGATCGAAATGTCCGACGCCAAGTTCGGCGAATTCCCGCTCTATGTCTTTACCGAAGAGGGCGTCTTCACACTCCAGTCCGGCAACGGCGAAGTGCTGTATTCCGCGACAATCCCGCTCAACTACGACCGGATCGTCAATCCCGCTACGCTGGCCGTCAACCATAATATCCTCTACATTACGGCCCGGGGCATCATGGCGATGTTCTCCAACGAGAGCCGCCTGATCTCGGAGCCGTTGAACGACCTGCACAATATGCCGCCGCTCGACTACCTGCTCACGGCGAAGATGTGCTATCAGCCGTCCCACAACGAGGTGATCGTGTGGAATCCCGAGCGCACCATCGGACGGGCCGCCTCCGGAACCCGTGCCTATGTCTACTCGCTCGACGGCAGCTATTGGAGTACGCGCGACCTCGACGGAGTGAAACTCAATACCAACGAGCTGTTCTTCCGCCGGGCTTCCGACCATATCCTTCTCCTCGACCTCAACGAGGAGGAGGCACGGCCCGACCAACCCGTCCGGGTCCGCATGGTTACGCGCCCGCTCAAATTCGGCTCCACGGAGTATAAACGGCTCGAAAGCCTGCTCCTCCGCCTGCACACTCCCGAGGCCCAGCCGATGCGGCTCCTTGTGGAAGGGAGCGCGGACCTGAAAACATGGTTCACCCTGCGTGACACGCATTCCCTGGATGCCGACCGCGACATCCTGCTGCGCCGGTTCCCGTGCTCCATGTGCTACCTGCGCGTGACCTTCGAAGCGACGGTCGGCGCCCCGCTCGAATTTACCCAATTCGACATGGAGTACTACCTGCGGTTCCTGCACCGTCTGCGCTGACGGTGTGCAGATGCACAGAAAAGAGCGGGTATTGCACAAATCATCGCACAATGCCCGCTCTTTTTCGCCCCTCACTCTACTATGTAGAGTGGTTTCCGTTGTGCACTCCATGTTTTCACGCCGTGATATGCACAATTTTCTATCTTTTCAGGCTGTTTCCCGCCATATCATCCCCACGTGTCCATCCGCTCCGAATACCGCCCCGAAACGGCCTGCAACTGCACCTTTTCCCCGTCGTCGTAAACAACCTCCATGTAACGCCTGTCGTAAAGCGAATAGCGCCCCGTGATCCGTCCTTCCCGGACCTTTCCCCGGTGATCGGGATAGCTGGCCACCCGTGCGCCCACTACGGCCAACTCTTCGTCGTATGTCACCCAGCCACCCATCACGAACACACCTCCTTTTCCCGTGTTACGGCGTCGATCTCCGCCGCAGGAACCGACTGCCGCATCGCCTCCATCACGCGACCGACCCCTGCCGCAAACATCATTTCACATAACTCCCGGGCCACGGCCCGGAACATCTCGCGCGACACACCGGCAGGCGGCACGAGTTCCATTTTCTTTTCCAAATATGCTCCTATCTTCGGCCGTTCGTTCCTCAACAGCGTACCGACATCTATTGTAATTCGCTTTAATTCCATCTTTTAAGTGTTTCATGGTTCATTGTTCATCGTCCGTCATTTCTCCCGAATGCTCCCGGCAAAATCCGATCGGCCGAATATCCGGTCCCCGTTCGTCCTCGAATACGATCACGACGATCTCTCCTTCCGTCCTGCACCCCACGAGCCTGCACCCATCCGGCACCCCCACCCGCAGCTCATATTCCTTATCCGATTTTTTCATCCAAAATGCGCTTTACCTTGCTTTCTATCCACCCTCGATTGTTATTGAACCCCCAACGATGAACAACCGGATTCTCCGTTTCCACCGGTTCCCAAATCGAATCCACCTGCACGTTTTTGGTATGACCGCAGCGTGAACAGGTTTCGTATTTCGTCATTATGATCCGTTCTTTATTTGTCGTTTGATCGACACCCAGGAGGGCGCTGTAATGATCCCGATAATCATGCCCGCATACGTGGCAAATCAGTTTTTCAAACATATCTTATGTTGTTTTCGATCTTATTCTTCATCCGAAACCGGACTGTCTCCACACACCTCGTCGTCCGCATCTGCCGGCTGCTGATGAAGCCCGCACCATCCCGCGTCGATCCCGCCCTCGAACCACTCGAAGAGCGGACATTCCCCGCACGCCCTATTTTCGTACATGGTCCCCGGGCTTATCCTCCAACATCGAACAATCGACATAGATATTGCCGATCTTCGTATGGTTTCGGCACAACGTCAGCACATGCGCGTTGTAGGCGTTGTCCATGTCGTAGTCAGGTTCCCCCTTGCGCAAATACCCCTTCCCGGCGGTGTAGAGCAACCGCCGATAGGTCCCTTTGTTGCAGACATACAGATTGTCCTCACAGCCCCGACACCACATGCTTTCTTCATAAACAGCGAATATGTCGCCGTCGAAAACATCCATATACCCTGACCGCCCGCACGAAATTTTCTCCACGAAATCCAGCGCCGCAACGATCTCGCATCCCTGCCGGAGAATCCCGGCGTACGCAATCACCTGCGACGCTTCGTTGAAATCCACCTCAACGACCCGCAACTCTTCACCTTCGGACCGACGATAGTAAACCTGCTTGCGGACCGGCTTCGTGTGCTGTTTGACGTGGTACGGAACCGCCTCGTTCAGCCCGATCAGCCGGACGATCTCTCCCGCCTTGTCGAGCAGGTCGTCGAGCACGGCATGGAAATCCGGATTGTGAATAATCCCCGGAAACCGGTTGAACACCCCCCAATAGTGTTCGATGCGGCTTTTCTCGAAACCGTACAGGTGTTCGAAATAGTAGAAAAACCGCTCCCGCGACAGCGGGTGCTTGTAGTCGATAATATCGGCTATCTGTCGTAAAGTAAAGGTCTTCATTTTTTATCTGTATTATTCGGTTATTTTCGTCATTCCCCTTTCAGTTTTTGTTCGAATTTTTCCAGAACAGCCCCCGCATAGTTGACCGCCCCGATTACGAAATATCCGTCCGTCGCCTCTTTGAACGCTGCCACGGCTCTGTCGCGTAACCGTTGCGATGCCCTGCGCAAGTCGGTTATCACCTTCTGCTGAATCTTCTCCCGCTCCAATGCTTCGCCGAGTGCCTGTTTGTAACGGGCAATCTCGGCTGATTCTTCGTGCTCCCGGGTGAACATCCGCCCGTCCCCGGTCAGCAGCCACAATTTGTCGATCTGCGGGAACCTGGCACAAATCCGCTCCGCCACATCGAGCGAAATCCCGTTGTTGCCCCGTTTGATCTGGTAAAGATTTTCACCCCGTGCGAGGCCGATATGCCGCGCAAACCCGTTCGTGGACATCTTCGCCCATACGACTACCGCCTCGATTCGCTGCCAGCAGTCCATATCCGTATTTTTCACTTTCATACTTTTCGCTTTACAGTTCAAAATTTCGGTGCGTCTTTGGTTTCCCGCCTCAACGTGCGTATCGCCCGGTCTATGGCATCTCCGATAATCATGGGATTCGGCTGTTTTCCCCGGCCGCCCCGCCGCCATTTCTGAAAATGATGCAAGAGCCGGACAGCCTGAACCTCGTCCGGCTTGTCGTCCTGAAAACCGCACATTTCCCCGCAATGCCGTATATTCCGGGTAATGACACATAATCCAAAACCGTCTACCCCTTCATTTCTCAGAAAAGCACACTCGCCGCACTTACAATACTTTTTCATCTTTTTTCCAGTTCTTCGATCAGGGCGTCGGCGAGTTCGACCGCATTCCGTGCATATCCTATACAATCCGGGATCATTCCTTCGTGGGGCCAATTCCTTCCGGCAAATATTCCCTGCATAGCCATTCCGGCAAACCACTCGCGCTTGGTTAATCCAACCTGTAAGGATTCCTCACAAGTCGGCACAACCATATCGTTGACGTCAACGATATGGTTCCCATACTCTCCTCTCTCCAGCTTCTCCAGATAGTCGTCGTCACGCATCATCAGGTCTTCATTACACTCTGTGTTGGCTGGGAGCCAGCCTCCGTCATCTCGATACGATTGTGGGGTTTCTTTGCCGGACAAGGTGTCTCGCACCAGAGCTACGATTAGGAATAACGGATTATCTGCGTCGAGGCAGACAATTCGTGCTTGTTTTCCGTTCCTCGTACACACCGCCGCACCTCGCTTGGCGGCCTCCAAATCAAATTGTTTCATTTTATTCTGCTACTTTTTTGAATATTACATCTGTTTGATCGGACCGTTTATGCCATTGTCAGCTACCGGGCTCGTTTTGATCTCACTCATTTCCGTCCTGTTTATCATCCAACTCTTCGAAAAATCCCGAACCGGCCATCTTGCTACCAATCCACATACCCACGCCGAGCGGCGCCATAATCCAAGCGAATACCAATGCAACGTAATCCCCGATCCCCCACGGCTCCCCGTCGTCCGTTCCGAGGATGATACCGGCACAAAGCAGGTACAGTATAATCAGCATCATTATTTCCATCTTTTTTTCAGTTTTTCCGCAATCCTTTGGATGGTTTCGGCATTCCGCTCCTCAACCCACTCTTTCGCTACATTCCATGCGATCGAATTGCGGAACCTGAAATTCTCGATCTTCGTGGAGTGGTGCGACAACTTGCCCTCCGTCGGTTTCAGCCCTTTGTCGTGCAGTTCGCAAAGCCCGTCGTGGAAGAAGATGCACCCTTCGTCCGTCTGCTGCGCCTGCACCATCGTGATCGGGTACGGGACCGCCCCGACCATCTGTCCGACGCACCAATCCGTCAACGCCAGCTTGCCGGCATATCCTGCGTCGATCAGCCGTTCAATGTCCTCCGGGGTTCCGAGGCACGGACATACCCGGCATTGCTGCTGACACAACCTGCACTTGCAGTCGGTCGGCTTCTTTCCCGTTCGCCGGACGATCCGCTGAAATGTCGTCTCCGCAATCATTTCCGGGCACGTTTTACGGCAGCGGCGAAATGCTCTTTGTTGAGCCGGGCGATTTTCCCGACCAACCCGTCGGTCGTTTCGGCATAGACATAACCGATCTCGCAACACCCGTCGCTCCAACTCCACGATTCCGGATTGCCCTTCCCGTCGAAACGCATGTTCCGGACTTCCGGCATATAAACCTCGGCCAAAAATCCGAATTTGTCGTGATCCACCAAGAGCTGCGGCAACTCCCGATCCGCCGCGTATTCCTCAACAATCCCAGCCGGAATATCCGGGAAACACCCGGCGAAACTCTCGCCGTCCAGCATATCCTCCAGTATATCCCCGACCATCTGATTATCCGGCTGCCCCGCGATCCACAAAAGGCGGTTAATTCTCGCGCCTCCCATCTGCCCGAACATGTCGAGCACCTGTTTATTGGTTTTCATCCTTGTATGTTTGGTTATTGATTTACGCCAAATACAACCTCACACGGCCATCGACATACCGCTGCAACCGTAACCCGACCGCATCCAGCATGTCGGAATATTCGGAAACTATAAGACTTGCAGATTTCTCCGAGCAGATTGATTGCCGGTATTTGATAACGACACGGCGTATATCGTCCAGGTCCTCGCACGCATCAATATCATGTTTCGATTGCCAGCAGTCGGAAAAACACCGACGGCGAACATGCTCGGCGGCATCTTTGATTTCTTCAAATTCCTGTTCCATCTTACAATCCTATTATTCGTGAATTCCCCGCCAGCGATAACGGGATGGTTTTCTCTCTATATCGCCCCTCCATTCGGGTGCGTTGTCGTAGTCAATCAGTTCTATTTCACCACTTCGACTATCTTTGACAAGGCGCGGCAACCTATCAAAAATTGCATCAAGCGATTCGGATGTGGCAAACCCATCCTTATCTGTTTCTATGTCATGCCAGCGCATCAGCTCTGCGTGTTCAGATTTTCCGAACTGGATAAGCCATTCAAAGGCATCATAGGTAGGAATACAAGTACCTAAACATTTTCGGTCGCAATCCTTGCGGTCTCCGCAATCTACGCAGATGTTTTTTTCGCAAAAGGCTTTTGCTCTTTCCTCAATCGTTTTCATATCTGTAGTTTTTTCGAGATTTAGCGAGAATCTCGCTATTTCAACAATTCGAATTCATACACCACGACCCACGGATTCGATGCCCACGTTCCGCGACCGGAAACCTTGTCAATCAGCGAAGCGAAGGCTTCACGGTGATTATCGAAATAAAAACCTTCTTCCCGGCTCACATCCTCGAAATAGAACTTGTCAATTTCGGGCACATACCGGATGCCTTCTTTCAGGCAACAAGCGTCTGAAATATCCTGCAACCGCTCGCAGCGGATTCCCGTGATGCGGATTTGATAGGGCATCAGTTCTGCTTTGACAAACATCTTGTTATCCCATCCGGCACCGGCCGGAAACAACGTCGGATTATAGGTGTCGTCGTAAAACGAGTTGTAGCTCTGCGCCACCGCCACAACCTCGCCGACCTTGTACTTGGCCTTATAATGATATCCCCCATCATAAAATACGCCGTTGCCACAATACTCGCAATATATACCGCCTGTGTCTCGATCTACTACCAAAGACATCGGCTTATCCGACCAATCGGCACCCCAACAATTTTTGTGTACGGCGGCGCAATCTTTCGGCATTGGATTAATCAGCCGCCTCGTCATGGTCTTTCGGCCCTCGATCACCGCCTGCGTCAGGCCATAGCAGTCGTTAAACATTATCTTCTGCATTGCTATGCTGTTTTATAAGTTTCTCTTTCAGATTCCAAACCCGCATACATCCGAGCCGGGCCGCGGTAAGTTGTTCTTCGAGGAACAGTTTACGGCCGCCCCGATGCGGAACGCCTCCGCCGTAATGCCTGATATTACCCTCTTCGGATACGCATAGCACCGACGGGCGACCAATGCCATATTTCTCCTGTAAGAACTCTACAACCCGCTCGCAGATTGATTCCGGGACGCAGTAGTGAAAGTTGTAGACGCGCGGATCATCGTGTTCGTGTCCTTTCTTGAAATCGGCTTTGAAATCCGCCCACGACCGTTTGATCTCCACCTCGGTCAAAAACCCCGACTTGGTGATTATCACCAAATCTGCCTCGTAATTGAGCAGCCCCCACGAAAGGTTCGGGATGAATATATCCTGCCGCTTGTTCCAAATCCCGCTATTGCGTAATGCGATCTGAATCTCATCGACTGTCAGTTTCGTGTCCATATTTACCCTTGTTTCTTGTTCAACCGATCGATCTCTGCGGCGATAGCCTCGATGGTCTTGCCCCGGCCTCGACCATTGCGGCGCACTCGTTCTATTTTCTGGAACCGCCGAATAATTCCCGTCGGTTGAAGGTATTCATCGAGACCTGAATAGGCGACAACCTCATTGAGCCATTCCTTTACGTCGAATCCATCCGGCGGACCCTGCCAAATGCCGTCAATCAAAAAGTTTTTCATTCCTCTCGTTCAGTTTTTGGACGAATGATGTAACATACCTGCAATCATAGGTACAAGTGTAGTCATCACGGTCTCGATGAATACATTGCAACTCATTCAATGGACAACAGGCGCGATGTGCCTTTATCGCCCTCTCCCGCATCCGATCCTCGGCCTCATGCTCGGCGAGTTCAACGGCTGACACTCCCTGGGCATACTCAATATATTTCCCCTCTGGCGAAAACCGCTGTTTGGGATATTCACCCTTCAAACAGAACACATGGAATCGGCCATTATTCAGTAATCGTTTTGCTTTTTCGCTTTTCATTTTCTCTACTCTTTTTCATGTTCTATTTTACCAAATCCAACCCCTCCGCCCTTTGCAAAGGCAATCGCCCAGCACTCGGCCGTGGTCTTTTGAAAGTCTTGCGAGAAGTGGATATATCCATCATTCCCGACCTCGAATTTGCAGTAGCATTTGGCACACCATTTCCCGATATTGGACGTACTCACCTCCCATCCGCACCACGGGCAATGGACTATTTCCAACACGCTCCCGTTTCCGGGTACTTTCCGGCAACGACTATGTTTTCGACATCTCATTTTCTCTTTCCTTTTAGCTCCGCAACGCGGCGGAGAATGTAGATTCTTTGTTTTGTGCGGATATATTTGTTGGCTTGTATATAGCTCCATCCAAGCGACAATGCAAACTCGCGTAAAAGCATAGATGGACAGTGCATACGAGCCTCTTCCCGCAGTCGTTTCAGTAGGCGTATTTTCATACCTCATAGGGATTTTCGGAGAGTGTGTTCACATCGACGGCAAGCCCGACGGGAATCAGGCCGCGGTAATCGAACATCCATTCGGAAAGTTTGTCGAAAGCACATACATTCATAACCAGCCTTTCAACTGATGGTAAATCTTCATCTATTTCGTCGTACCAAATGCCAAATGATTGCGACGCTTGATGCCATCCGAATATGTAGCCTTGTGCGTCATCGGCATAGCGAGTTTCAAAACCATATTCGACTACCCCGTCAATTTCGTATTTTTTAAGATTGTCATATCCGAGTAATTTACCAATCTCAACCATCGGCACGAACGTCTCGCCTCGGTGTGTGATCTCTTTGGTGAGGTCGGACATGGGACGGAGTATAGGTCTTGCTTGACCGTGCTTCATCCATTCCCATGCAGTCGAGAGGCTGTGTTGTGAACCGTAATCTACTTCGTCGGTCATCGAAATAAGACGTACAGACTTCATGTTCGTCCATTGGTAATTCAACCCATACGGCAGATACCCTGCGATGTCTTTCAACTCCAGCAGGCGGTGTGATTGTTCAATACTCGTTACTTGTGCTTTCATCCCTTGTAATTTTTAAATTCGAACCCTATTCGCATAATCCGTAATAGCTCATGCAGCTGGTCGCCGTGTCGTCGTCGAACAAACTCCCCGTGGCGTTCTGCCACTCTACATAGCGCACGACATCTCGGATCGTCGGATATTTCTCGCCGCTGGTGATCGCGTGGGATGGGATTTTGCCCGGCCCGAAAAACGAGGACCTCAATTCACTTTCGATGGTTGCGAGCTGATCGATCCGCTCCGGAGCCTGCTGGGCGATGTTCAGGATGTCCCGCTGATTCGCCATCACGCAGGGCCAGCATCCGACCCGTTTGTAACCCATCCGGTAGAGCGGGTTCGGCTCCAGTCCGGCGGCGAGGATGGAATCGATCACCTGCTGCGCCGACCAGTCGAACACGGGACGCAAAATATCGTCGGCGAATTTCTCCCGGAATGCTCGTACCTGCTTGCCCCGATAGGTGTGCTTTTTCGGCTTACCGTTTTTATCGTAGCCGTAAGGCTCGAAATAGTACTTGAAATACGTGCATTGCGCCGACATCTTGGCCCGGCTGGCCGATTCTGCTGCCCGAATGCCCTGAATCATCAGCATATTGTCCTGAACCTCGTCCAGCACGTAATCGATTGTCGGTTTGGTTTTGAGTTCTTCCGTGCAGAACCGTGCCCGTGTCGATGGCCAACGCTGTTTATGTCGCGCAAGATCGACCATCCCGTCGTACTTCTTCGACTTCAATGTTACCAGGTCGAGATGCAGCTTGTCGGCAATGCGGTGGATGTATTCGTAAGTCAGCGGATGTTCCCAGCCCGTATCGCAGAATACGGTCGTGAAATTCCTGGTGATATGTTCCCGGGTCCACAACAACGCCGCAAGGCTGTCTTTCCCGCCCGAAAAGGTGACGATGACTTTCATGGCTTAGAATTATTTATGCCGCAACCGTCTGCGGTGTAATGTTTAATTCATACAACTTCCGCACGAGGGCCTCGCAAAGCACCCGCGCCATATTGACCTCAACGGCATTGCCGATGAACTTTTTTTGCTCGCCCTGTGTACCCACCAGCACGTAATTCTCCGGAAAACCCATGATCCGCTTCAACTCCCGGATGCGCAACATCCGCATCTTAATATCGACCAGCCCGTACAGCGCCATGAACTCCTTGATCTGAACCATCATCGGCGTATCGTCCCCGTAAATCTCATACACGAGGGCCCCGCCCTGCCGCCTGATGAACGACGGCAGGCTCCGGCCATCCGTTTCCACCGTCACCAGCTGCGGCGGCCGCTTGTCCATCCGCGCAATCAGCGTGAAGCACGGACGGTCCGTCGGGGCCCCCGCAGATGCGAACTGCGGATTCACCAGGTAATGCCACTTGCGATTGGCCGTCACCGTCTGCGCCGGTACGTCGAGCGAACACCCGATGTTGTTAAAACTCGTGTTCATCACCCACGGCGTAACGAGGCGCTGTTTCGGGTTCGTCATTACGGCCGGAGCCGGGTCGTCCGTTCCCGCCGTCTGACCACCGCCGGAATAGTAGTTGACGAAGAACGGCCGTACCAACTGAAACCGATCCTTTGTCGTAACCGTCGGCGCAGGACGCTCTATCGACGAGTTGAACCCATTGCCGTAGTAGGCCGACACGAATGCGTGGTGATCGCGCGTGGTGATCGCTCCGGCAGGACCCTCCACGGACACGCTCTTTCCCTCGGGACGCCCGCCGAAATGTTTGCACAGAAATTTTGCCGATACGACATCCATATTTCCACCGGTCGATGTCAGGGTCCGTGCGGGTTGTTCGATAGATACTATTTTGCTATTCGGATTCCCTCCATGACGCTGCTGAATGAAATTCACCTTCGCCACGGCGAGGCGGTTCTGCGTCGCCACCGTCGGGCACGGATCGTCGATCCCCGGCGCGATATACTTTCCGCGCTGGCTCATGGAGTTGTATTTGACGAGGAACGCATCGCGGCCGCCGGCCACGAATTTCACCAGCCCGGCATGAACGCGCGACAAAGACGCTTCGACGAGCTGTTTTTTCCGATCAAAGATGGATTCGCCTTCGTCGTTCAAATCCAGCACCTCCCGCACGGGCTTCCACTTGCGGAACATTTGCCCGAACAATCCGTGCTGTTCCGGGTTCTTGGCGTGCGTCGGCTCCGGAAACACGATCGGAAGCCCCGCCCGGGCAAAGATGCCGAAGAACCGTTTGCGGCTGGTGTAGGCCCCGAAATCCGCAGCGTTCAGAATCCGATGGTCGAATCCGTACCCGTAGCCCCGCACGTTGTCCACCCATTGCCGGTAGCAACGCCCGGCATCCCGGCTGATCGGCTTGCCGTTCCCGTCGAGATCGCCCCACGACATAAACTCTTCGACGTTCTCGATCTGAATGTAATCGGGCCGCAGCGTCTCGATGTAGCGGAACAGATGTTCGGCCAGCGTCCGGCTGTCGGCATCACGGGGAAGTCCGCCCTTTGCCTTCGAGAAATTCGTGCATTCGAGGCTGGCCCACAATACGACGAACGCCTCGGGGTACAGCTGCCGCATCCGGGCGACACGGGCCGTCAGCGGCGACAACTCCAGCGTGCGGATGTCCTCGGTGTAATGCAGCGCTTCGGGATGGTTCGCCGCATGCGACGCGATTGCGTTGGCGTCATGGTTCACGCAGGCGATCACTTTTGCGCACGGTTCCCCGTCGTGCCGGGCCAGGTGAACGCCTGTCGAGGTTCCACCAGCACCGCAGAAAAGGTCGATGTATAAAAGTTTTATTGCCATATCAGAATAAATTTTGCTGCCGCCGAACTCCCTCCGTCCGTCTGTAAGCCAATTCTACATTGGCCGGATTGAGTTCTACCCCGACAAAATGCCGATTCAGTTTTTTCGCCACCAGCGCCGTCGTTCCAGCCCCCATGAACGGGTCGAGCACGATGCCGTTTTCCGGACACCCGGCTTTGATGCAATCCACGATCAGCGCTTCGGGATAGACCGCGAAATGCGCCCCGTTGAATGGCGTAGTCGCAACCTCCCACACGCTCCGTTTGTTCGCGCGGCCCGTATATTCGTATTCCCGGTATGTGTTATGCCGAAACATCGGATCGGAGGGATCGAGAGATTTGTTTGCCCGCTGACGCTTGCGACCGCCGATCACCGCTTTCATCCGCCCATTGGTTTTCAGGCTCCGGGCAGATCCCGCCTGGTGTTCCACATCCTGCGCGACACGGGCAAGTGTCGAAGGTTTCGCGGGCTGTTTGATGGCGTCCGCATCGAAATAATACCGGGCGGATTTCGACAGCAGGAAAATATACTCGTGCGATTTGCAGCAACGGTCCGTCACGCTTTCCGGCATCGGATTCGGTTTCGACCAGATTAGATCCTGCCGCAAATACCACCCGTCAGCCCGCAGGGCGAACGCCAGCATCCACGGAATCCCAATCAGGTCTTTCGGTTTCACGCCTACCCATGATTTTGCCATCCTCGACACAGAATCCCCAGGGGACGAAATATATACTTCTTTCTGCGCGGTCTTGTTCCTCCATGCGCCCTTGCCGCTGCCGGCGTAACTGTCCCCGATATTCACCCAAAGAGTTCCCGAAGGCTTCAGCACCCGCCGCACCTGGCGAAACACCCCGGCCAACCGGGTGATGTACTCCTCCGGCGTCGGTTCCAAGCCGATCTGCCCCTCTGCGCCATAATCCCGAAGGCCGTAATACGGCGGCGAGGTTACGCAACAGTCAATACACCCGTCAGGCCAGGAGCCCAGCACATCGGAAGCGTCGCCGCAATATATCATATCTGCACTCATCGTCGTTCCGTTTCATTCAGTACAAAGCATCAGATCGTTGTCGTGCGGCCGCTCTAAGTTTGTCGCACGGCCTTTCGGCGTCCATGTCGCCACGAAATCGTAAGTCGGGAAATGAATCACTCCGACAATCGGATAAGCCGGAAATCGGCGGCAGAAGGTGTACACCGTCACCGGATAACATGCACGTGTCACCAAAGCTGCCCCGGCTTTCGCCTTTTCAAAGTCGAAATCTTCCGTCTTTTTCATGTCATACCGCTTTATGCCGTCGTGATTGCCCGGGCTGCATTGTAATACTCCTTGCTGCTTCGGTCGATGTTGCCGTTGCGCATACAGACCTCATACACCGACCCGGACGATACGGCGTGCCGGCGCCGGGTCCAATAATGATGATCGCCGATCAACTGCTGCCCGGCCGCTTTCAGCGCATTGTTGATCTCGGCCCGGTGTTCGCACAACACGAGCGCCTGTTCGAGCGTCGGCAGCGTCCCTGCCTGATCCCGACACCAGCGCACCGCGGGTTCATATTGGAGCGATCCCTGCTCGTAATACCCGACCATGAACCGCTGGTAGCCGGCTTCGATGTAGATACCCTTCGTCCGCAGTTCGAAGGAAAATTCCATGTATTTCATGTCAGTTTTTATTTTGCGCTTCCCGTTCTTTCCTCACAAAATCCGACTTTAACCATTGGCGAAGCGTGGAATAGAAAGAGTTGTATTTGGTTTCGATGCCCTTTGTGTTCGCCATCCGTTCGATCACCCGGCTGATGTCCTTGTCCGGGCCGCCATAGTCTTCGAGAATCTTCCGGGCCTGCCATGCAATCAGCGGCGCATCAAACTTGCGCTGCAACTCCGGATAGTACAGCCAAAGCCATGCGAGCAGTCTGTATTCGTCGGGAAGCATCGCAATTTCCTCGGAGACGAAGAATCCCCGATCCAACAGCTCCTTGAAGCAGGCGAAAGCCGCCTCGCGGGTGTCCGCCTGTGCGCACGCGATTTTAAAGTCTCTTACCAGTTGGTTGGTTGGTATTTCTTTCAGCTCTCTGGTTCCGGTATTACTACCCTTTCTTTCATTATATGTCCCGTCCGCTGTCCCGTCGTCCGTTTCCGGTTGTGTTCCTGTCGCTGTTTCTGATTCATCCGCATCGTCGTCGCAACAATCGTAATTACAAATCGTTATCCTCGAAGCAACTGTTCCTTTAAGCGTTTCGACATCTATCCGAATATCGTCCCGCCTGCTGTCCCGCATCTTCCGCAGGAAACGATCGACGGCCGACGGCGACCACCCCCACTTTTCCGCCAGCGTCCGCACGGTCGCCACGAGCTGCCCGCGCCGCAACAGAATATCCACCCCGCGGACATGCACCAGCCGTCCGTCGGTGTAGGCCGCTTGTTCGTAGAGCGATATTTCTGCCTCGAAGCGCGAGAAACGGCGTTTCTCTTCCCATTCCGCGGTCTGAAACAACGCCCTCGGAACCTTCACATATCCACGTTTTGCCATCTTAAAAAATCAGTTCTATAAAGGACCGTCCCGACACACCGAAAAGACGATATTATCGGCTTATGCCTTCAAAGATTCCTTCACCTCTTTGGGAGCATAGATACTATTGAGAAACTTTACCACCTCCTTGGGTTCATAGAGAAAAGTTCCGTCTTTGGAGACACAATATTTCAAACCCTGCTCCCGCCATTGCGCATGGATGCGTTTATCCGTAAACCCGGTCGCACGCCCCAATTCTTCGCTTCCTCGGATAAACAAGACAGGTATTTCTCGTGGAGTTCTTGGTTTCATGGCTATCTATCGGTTAATATTCAACTTTGCCCTACCCGGTGCATTCAGCACAATGTCGTTGCAACAAGACTATATTTTTCGATCAGTGCCGTGATCTTTTTCAGCGCCGGACGAAATGTATAAGATGTATGTACACACACGCCGTTCAATATGATATAAAACCAATTAGCGCTCTTATTAAATCCGATTTCGGCACAACTCGAATCGCTTGCATATTCGAATATTTTCCCGTCAATCTTTATATCCCGCTCTTTCATAATTATCCTTTCGATTACATATCCTTACCTCATTTTTTGCATCAGGCATTATCCCATTCCAAAACAGCCTCCTGCGTTCCAGCACCGCTTCAACCGACAGCCCCTATTTGATCCGCTTTATATGGATATATCCTTCCTCATCCACATTCGTCGTAAACTGTGTTCCCGTATCGTTCTGATAGCGGAAAATGGCATTTCGTACCGTTGTCACCATCGTTGGCGAAGGCGTGGGATATTTCCTTTCATCCCCGGGTTCGTATGCTCTCAGTACGTCCCGCCACGTAAACGGAAGCCCGCCGATTTCTACTTCCTTGTTCATCTGATTCGTTTCCATGTCCTATTTTCGTTACTGAATTATTTTCTCGTCATTGGATTGTGTCGTGCGTTCGCCAGGAATGCGAATCACAGAAATGCCATCGGGTCGGATGCTGATTCTCGGGTCTGTTGCCCTTAAATGCAACATCATCCGCCCCACAGCCGACCAGGCATTTTCCGCCGGTATGTCCTGAGCAATGTAACAGATCACCCCATTGGCATCCCTCGCCCACATCCCGACCCGGAATACGGGCAAAGATTTCTTCACATATCCCATTTCGAAAGGCAAAGCCATAACCGGTGGATTTTTTGCGTTATCCATGATTTTTGACTATATTTGAGTACAATATTTGTTAATCACAATGCAAATATATAGCACAACTAATCAATATCCAAATATTTGATTAGTATTTTTAAACATCCTCTTGTTGAAAAAATGGAAACAAATGTAAAACAGCGACTTACAAAATTTATAAATTATAAAGGGATTTCAATCAGGCAATTTTGTCTTTCAATAGGGGCTTCTCCGGCCTTTGTTGCTAATATTGTCAAATCAATCCAACCCAACAAAATAGATAGTATAGCTAATCAATATCCGGATTTGAACACAGGATGGCTTTTAACTGGCGAAGGTGAAATGTTAAAGAATCGCATACCGAACGCCGATGCTGAAAAAAATGAATTTTTGATAGCTTATTTGCAGGAGAAGGACCGAAAAATCGAAGAGCTTTTACAGGAAAATATCCGGCTCAAAATAGAACTTGAAAGGCTAAAAAACTCCTCGACTGCTTCATCGGACATCAACAACAAGCATGTCGGATAAGACGTAATAGGCGGAATCTAATCAATGTATTCTCCCGGCGGTTAAATCCGGAATTTACTTGGTGGGCGCATGAATGGGAGCAGGCCGAATTATTTTAATTCTTCAATATTATGAAAAATACTTTCTGGAAAATTATGGCTATTCTTGTTATCCTATTATGGACAGCAACCCTATGTACATGGTATGCCGTAAAGACAACTCCGCCACGCTACATCGAAGCCCATGACAACGCATCGTTGATTGATACAAAAGAGGACAAATTTTATCATCCAAGATATAGAAGATGGGTGAACAATACAGTTCCATATACCGAATCACCGAAGTCAAAGAATATTCAAGGACAATATCTCGAAGAAATAATAGGATTAGGATATGCTGCACACAATGATTTTTCCGTTTCTGCAGATATTATAATACAAGGACTTGACCAAAACAAATATACTGCTTCAGAATTGAGAGACGTTGAAAAAGAAATTAAGTTTTGGGCACTTGACAATTTCTTTAAAGATCGGAATCCGGATGCTCCAGAAAGCAAATCCGAATATAATAAGATCATCCAATCTATTGATAATCCCAATATAAAGGCATTATTTCACGAAAAATCAATATAAAATTGATCGCCATGAAACCCATCTTCTCCATTTTTCTGACCCTTGTCCTACTCTGCTCTTTTGCAAGTACTCCGGCGACGACCGAGACCGTAGCATATGAAACGGCCTATGTCTATATCTGCACAGGCAGTTCCTCAACAAAATATCACAAGACCAGTTCTTGTCGCGGATTGAACAACTGCCAAGGCAAGATTGTGAAGATCACAAAATCCGACGCCGAAAATAAATACCACCGTACCGCCTGCAAAATCTGCAAACCTTAATATATGGGATTATTATTCTGGATTATTTTGGGATGCGTAAGGAGCTATTGCGTACTTGCTGCAACGGGACAAATGGAAAGTATACCCGTTTTACGCGCTGGTTCTCCTTGCTCTCGGAGCTATCAAAGCTATGAACTGGTCAGATGCCTGGTGGATCATGCTTCTTGCCGTCCCTGCGGCATTGTTGATTTCGGCCGTCATCATCAGCCAACTTGTCAATCTCGCCCGTAGAATGTCATTAAAAAGCAAATCATAATGGCCCCCACCAAGAAAATCCTTGTCAACGACGTTGAAATCACGATCTCGGAGCAAAAAGACCGTGACGATTACATCTGCCTCACCGATATGGCCCATTTCCGGGATAAGGAGCGGACCAACTACATCATCCAAAACTGGATGCGCCTGCGAAGCACTATTGAATTTCTCGGATTATGGGAACAAATCAACAATCCCGATTTTAAAGGCGTCGAATTCGATGCCTTTAGAAATTCATCCGGCCTCAACAGTTTTACGCTTACTCCAAAACAATGGATTGAGAAAACCAATGCCATAGGCATCATATCCAAACCGGGACGCTATGGAGGCACATACGCCCACAAAGACATCGCTTTTGAGTTCGGTACATGGTTAAGCCCCGTATTCAAACTATATCTCATCAAAGAATACCAACGGCTGAAAGAGGCCGAATCCCATCCGATGCTGGGCGAATGGAATGTCAAACGGATTTTGAGCAAGGTCAACTATACCCTGCACACCGACGCGGTTAAATCGTTCGTCGTTCCGAAAGTTAACGTCGAACAAGCCCTCTATGCCTATGCCGACGAGGCGGACATGCTGAATCTCGCCTTGTGGGGCTGTACGGCGAAACAATGGCGTGAAGCCAATCCCACCTATGCGGCCCAGGGCATGAACATCCGGGACACCGCCAGCATTAATGAGCTGGTCGTCCTTTCGAACCTGGAATCGTTGAACGCCGAGTTGCTGAAAAGCGATATCGACAAACCGTCCCGATTCCGCATGCTCCACCGGATCGCCTCCGAACAGCTGCACCACCTCAACGCGATCGAGGCGGACAAGAAATTCAAAGCCATAGAACACAACGAGAAAAATCTACTGAAATGACGGGAACACATCTGCGCAAGAAAATCCGGGCGAAAGGCTTTACTTTTCAGCAGATCGCCGATGCCATCGGAGAGAGCAAACAGAATTTCAGCCGGATTTTATCCACCGACAACATCAAAACCGAGACGCTGGAACGTATCGCTGCAGCTATGGGTGAAAGTGTTTCCTATTTCTACAACGAACAGCCGATCTTTACGCTTATGGAATATACGGAATACGAATCCCGAAAGCGGGAAAACGAACTCCTCCGTCAGATCATCCGCGACAAAGAAGCCCTAATCGAAGAACTGAGGAGAAATAAATAGCCTCCATAATCTCCTTGTATCAGTCCAAAGAGCAAACATAGATTGTAAAAAGATTGCAAATTTACAATCTGACAATATAAGTAATTGACCAACAATTCGATGATTATTCTTCATAATCATGAGGTCCCGAGTTCAAGTCTCGGACCCGCTACGAAAGGGGTCGATATCGAAAGATATCGGCCCTTTTTGCATTCATGACATAAAACATCGTATATTTGACACTTGTATAACCCGATACAGCCACGACAATGAAAACAATCGGAAAAGTCTGCTTGGGTGCAGCCGCAGGGCTCGCACTGGCGGGATGCTCGCAGGGATTCAGCGCTGCCGAACGGGAAACGATCCGCTCCGGCGGGGAGGGTATCATGCGCGTTCTGACGGTTGACGACCGCAGCGACTCGCTGACGCTGCGCCGCAAATCGGCCCCGATGGTCGAGGGCATGGAGCGTGCGGACGACTACGAAACACTCCGCCGCCGGATGCTCGCCACGGTACAGGACCCGGAGAACACCGGTGTAGGAATAGCCGCCCCGCAGGTGGGAATCCTGCGGCGGATGATCGCCGTACAGCGGTTCGACAAGCCGGGAGAACCTTTCGAAATCTACCTGAACCCGAAGATCGTCGAATACTCCGCGGAAACAGCCCCGGGACGCGAGGGATGCCTCTCGATTCCCGACCGTTCCGGCGAGGTGAAGCGCGCGCAGCGGATCACACTGCGCTACCGCGACGAACAGTTCGCCGAGCGGATGGAACGCATCAGCGGCTTCACGGCCGTCATTTTCCAGCACGAGATCGACCACCTCGACGGCATTCTCTACACCGACCGGATGGAGAGAGAACTCCGTCAGGAGGAATAGCGCCGGCTCAGATCAGTTCGCGGAGGTGTTTGAGGTTGCTCTTGGCCGTGGCGACAACCTCGTCGGTACGGCCCGAGAGGATCAGTTTGGTCATGGCCAGCGCAAAGCCCTTCATCTGCCCGAATTCCACCTTCGGAGGCATTGCCAGCGCATTGGGATCGGTCTGGACACTCACGAGGACCGGCCCCGGGGTGTCGAAAGCCTTCAACAGCGTAGCTTCCGCCTGCGCAGGATCGTCGACCGAAAATCCCGTGATGCCCATGGCCCGGGCGATGGCTTCGAAGTCGGGATTGCACATATCGGTTTGACAATCGGGAAGCCCCGCAACCTCCATTTCGAGCTTCACCATACCCAGCGAACGGTTGTTGAAGACCACGATCTTCACCGGCAGCCGATATTCCACGATCGTCGCCAGATCGCCCAACAGCATCGAAAGACCGCCGTCGCCGCACAGCGCCACGACCTCCTGTCCGGGACGTGCCAGAGCCGCGCCGATAGCCATCGGAAGGGCATTGGCCATCGAGCCGTGGTTGAACGACCCGAGCATCCGGCGACGTCCCGTGGCGTGGAGATAACGGGCGCCCCAGACACAGCACATGCCCGTATCGACCGTAAAGATCGCGTCGTCGGAAGCCAGCCGGTCGATCAGCGTCGCCACATATTCGGGCGCGAGGTTGCCCACACTTCCCGGCTTCGAGGCTACGGCGACCATGTCGTCGCACAGTTCCCGGTATATTTTAAGCTGACGGTCGAGGAACGACCGGTCGGTGTGCTCCTTCAACATCGGGAGCAATGCCTGCAGGGTGTCTTTCACATCTCCGGCCAGCCCCAGCTCGACGCGGGCCCGGCGACCGATACGCTCGGGGCGGATGTCCACCTGCGCAATGCGGCACTCCTGCGGCAGGAACGACTCATAGGGGAAATCGGTGCCCAGCAGGATCAGCAGGTCTGATTCGTGCATGCTGCCATAAGCCGACGGAAGCCCCAGCAGGCCCGTCATCCCGATTTCAAAGGGATTGTCGTACTGCACCTCCATCTTGGATTTAAAACTGTAAGCCACGGGGGCTTTCAGCAGGCTTGCCAGCTGCACTACCTCGTCGTGGGCCTCGCGGGCGCCGATGCCGCAGAAAAGCGTGATACGCTCGGCCGAGGCGATCATCCCGGCCAACTGGCGGAGCTCGCCGTCCTGCGGGCGGAAAATGCTGTGCGACGGCAGCGGACCCGGAGCCCCGGGACTCTCGGCACAGGGACACGCGGCCACGTCGCCCGGAAGCCCTATCACGGCGACCTCGCGTTTGTGAAGGGCGTGCTGCAGGGCGGCAGGCAGCATCCGTGCGAACTGTACGGGCGTAACGGCCATCTGGTTGTAGCCGCTGCAATCGTCGAAAAGGCGGATCGGACTGGTCTCCTGGAAATAGCCCGTGCCGAATTGGTCCGAAGGGCAGGTCGAGGCGATGGCCAGCACGGAGCAGTTGCTCCGGTGGGCGTCGTAAAGTCCGTTTATCAGGTGTACGTGTCCCGGGCCGCTGCTGCCCGCGCAGCAGGCGAGTCCGTTGAGTTCGGCTTCGGCGGCGGCCGCAAAGGCCCCGCTCTCTTCGTGGCGCATGTGTATCCACCGGACGGTTCCGGCACGGCGCACGGCGTCGTTGACTTCGTTCAGGCTGTCGCCCGTAACCGCATAAATGTGGCGGATACCCGCACTGCAGATCGTTTCGACCAGCTGGTCGGCTACTTTCTTTCCCATAATATTTGGATTTTCAAATGTTTGCATCACCCCCGGGAGCGTCCAAGATCAATACCAAAGTTACCGAAAAAAAGTTCCGCCCGCAACGCGTTCGGGCGCTGCGGACGGAAAAGTACGCGGAAAGAATGTTACTGACTATTCGATCTCTATCAGGACGGCGTCGGTGGCGACCGTCTCGCCCGGAGCAACGAGAATCTGTTTTACCTTACCGGCAAAATCGGTCGCAATGGCATTCTCCATCTTCATCGCCTCGAGGATCAGGACCTCCTGTCCGGCTTTCACCTCGTCGCCGATCCGGACCTTGATTTCAATCACACGGCCCGGCAGCGGAGCCGTCACGGTGTTACCCGTGATCGAGACCTTCGCCTCCTCGGTGTGCTTCTCCTCGGCTTTGACGGCGGGTTCGGCGGGCTTCGAGGCCTCATAAGCCTTCACTTTCATGTCGGTGAGGAACGTCTTGGCCACGAGCGGGAACAATTCGAGCAGCAGCACCTCCTTCTCGTTGGCCGCGAGCTTCACACCGCCGGCCTCGGGCAGTTCGGGATTGGGCTGCATCTGATATTTCGACGTGTCGTAGGGAGTCTCCTCGCGGACGCCGCAAATCTTAAAACGAAATTCGGGATCGATCTTCACCGGCGTCTTGCCGTACTCGCCCTTGACCAGTCCCACGAACTGCGACGACTTGTTGGTGTACATCGGACGTCCGGCCTTCTCGTCGAGGGCGCAGTTGACGGCCTGGGCACCCACGATCTGCGAGGTCGGGGTCACCAGCGGCGGCAAGCCCGCGGCCAGGCGCACCGTCGGAATCAGCTCCATGGCGCGGGGCAGAATCTCTTCGGCCTTGAGCTGTTTGAGCTGGGCGACCATGTTCGAATACATGCCTCCGGGGATTTCAGCCTTCTGGACCAGCTCGTTGGGAGCCGGGAAGCCGAAATAGGCTTCGATCCTGCGGCAGGCGTCGAGCGTGGCATCCTCGTCGTCACGCTGGGCGGCGGCAATGGCCTTGTCGAACAGCGCGTCGATCTCGTCGGGTAGCGTGTCGGTCAGCGGATTGAATGCTCTGGGTTCGGGTTTCTCGACACCGAACACCGACTGATTGAGCTCCTTGCGGATATCGCGCAGCTGGGTGTTGATCTTGGCGACAGCCTCCATGTTGACACCCGTCTCGATGCCCAGTTTCTTGCAGAAAACGTGGATCAGCTCGATGGCCGGAGCACCGGTGCCTTCAGCGAAATACCAGCAGTTTGTATCCACGACATCGACCCCGGCGATAATGGCCGAGAGCACCGAGGCCAGTCCGTAACCCGGCGTGCAGTGGGTGTGGAAATCGACGGGAATCGAAAGGTTCTTTTTAAACAGCCGCACGAGCGTGGCGACACGGCGCGGCGGAATGAGTCCCGACATATCTTTAATGGTAATCATGTCGGCGCCCAGCGCGGCCATCTGCTTGGCCTTGTCGAGGAAATAAGCGTCGGTGAAGACCGGCTTGGGATTCGACTTGCCCGTCAATTTGGCCCAAAAGCCCAACTCGGGATATTTCGGATCGACGGTGTAGCAGACCGCGCAATCGGCGATGCCGCCGTACTGTTTGACGTATTTCACGGTCGACTTCACGTTGTCCACATCGTTCAGGGCATCGAAGATACGCATGATTCCCAGACCGCTCTGGATCGAATTGCGGCAGAAGCCGTCGATGATTTCGTCCGTATAGGGCGAGTAGCCGAACAGGTTGCGGCCCCGCGAAAGCGCCGTAAGTTTCGAGACATTGCCCACCGCCTTGTAGATCGTTTCGAGACGCGTCCAGGGGTTCTCGTTGAGGTAACGCATCACCGAGTCGGGTACAGCGCCTCCCCAGACCTCCATCGCATAGAAGTTGGCATCTTTGTAGAACGGCAGGCAGCGGTCGATCTGCTCCTGGTTCATACGCGTTGCAAAGGACGACTGCTGGCCGTCGCGCAACGTAAGGTCTCTGATTTTGAGATTTCTCGCCATTTTTGTACTATTGATTTAAGGGTTCTTTGGCACAAATCTATTGTTATTTCAATAACAAAGGTAATAAACCCTTATGAATATACAACTATTTTCCGGGAAATTTTCAGCGAAATCGACA